>OHLH01000117.1_pt1 | contig 53016 bp, 38 predicted proteins | sample 1569061 | NCBI WGS metagenome assembly OHLH01 (sample SAMEA3879603, study PRJEB24766) | human gut metagenome | biome: human-associated habitat; feature: feces | place: USA | collected 1985/1987
TACCCCTTTCCACGTTAAAAGCGCGGTTATACTTCAGCGACGAAATGGTGTCAGAGACTATAATCCGTACAAAAGTAAACGGTCAAGACTATACCGGGAAAATATATGTTCCCTATCTGGCAAATATTCCCAACGGAACAGCTACATTGAAGTTCATTCTGCAGAACATCAATTTCACAATTACAGAAAAAAGCTATGACGTGGCGCTGAGTCGTCCGGACTTCCCCTACCTAACTCTGATTTCCGGAGACCAAGAATACCGCATGGAAAAAGTCGCAGCCAATCAGTATAGCGTGACCGGTGAATTTGCACAAAAAGTGAAAGGTTACATCAAAGCTCCTAAAGTAGGCGCCAACGGGAATGAAATCAACTTCGGATGGAGCAACGGTGCCATTACACAAGGTACCTCCAGTGAAATTACCTTCTCCAATCTGTCAGCTGGAGAATATTCCATCTCCTTCAATACGTTGACTTATGCAGCCGCTCCTTTCGTGAAACTACTGCTGAACGGTTCTGAAATGGAGATGGTGGATGATGACCATTACAGCATCGACCTCAATCTGAAGCAAGGGGACAACATCACTGCAGACATTCCCAACTTCGACCAATATTGGATAGACCCCGACTTCTTCGAAAAGAATGAAGACGGTTCGCTGAAGTTCCTGCCCATCGATGGAACTTATCGCGTCATTGCCAACCTGGCCCTGAATTATCTGGAAGTATTGAAAATGAACGGAACAAGTACCGCCACTCTGAACGATGACGGAACCGGCGCCCTTTGGATTATCGGTGACGGTATCGGTAAACCTTCCGTAGCGACCAATGCCGTAGGTTGGACTACAGAAAAAGGTCTCTGCATGTCACAGATTGAAGCGAAGAAGTATCAGGTAACAGTAGTAGCGGGAGAGCAAATCAAATCTGATGACATCAACTTCAAGTTCTTCCACCAGCAAGGTTGGGGAGGTGAATATAAAAACGATGCCTTGTCTACCACCAGTGACTTAGTATTTATAGGTGACGGTACCAACGGACGTGATGCCGGCAACTTGGGCCTCGTAGAAGGCAAAAGCCTGGAAAACGGTGTCGCTTACCGGTTCACAGTTGACGTAACGGCAGGTGTCTCTTCGGCAGTTCTGACAGTAGAAAAGGTAGAAAGATAGACGGATAACGCAGAAGATTAACTAAATGAGAAAGGGGCTGGCTCTATAAAAGAGTTCAGCCCCTCTTGTTTATGCAGAATATATGTTCCGGATTTAGCTTAAACCTTCTTTCGCCTCCTCTTGTGGAATACGTACCGAAGTGTAAAGCTCAAGAATGGCGGCTATCATCAGAGACACAATCCATTCATTGCCCCTTGTAAAGAGCATGAATGCCCCCGTAAGCACCAGCAAAAGCGCACCGAATATTTGCTGTCGGCGCAGGCGTTTGACAGTGGGACTTTTACATTTGGACGGAGAATTAATTTGGGCCAAAGCAACCATCGTAGCGCCGATAGTATATATATAAGGTGAAAGAGGCCAGCCCGTGATATAAACGGCAGCTCCTGCCAAGAGCATCACGGCCCCTACTGCGAAAAGGGCGGGTATCAGTTGTTTCATTCTTCTATATCTTCTTCAAATACATAAATATCCTCATTGGGCTTTTTCATCAGATACTTCTCACGGGCAATCCGTTCGATGGCACCGGAGTCGACGGCAAGCTCATTGAGCCGTTCGGTATTCTCCTCGTATTCCTTGCGGTACTTTTCTATTTCATCGCGCAGACGGCTTTCTTCCCGGGCGTAACCCAAACGGCGTACAACACTGTTCTCATCCAGGAACCCGATAATTACAGCAAACAACGCAAGCGTAATCAGATATTTATGCTTGCGGACAAAAGACCAAAGAGAAGCAAGTTTATCCATCTCGTTATCTACTATTTAGCAATTTATCATTCATGATGGAGCTTGTCCATCATATAACTTCACGTCACAAAGATAAGAGGAATAACCGAAAGATTTCTTTTTTTTGTGTACATTTGCACAAAAAGCAAAGAATATCCCAAATATGGAAAACTATATCGTATCTGCACGGAAATATCGTCCCTCGACCTTTGAGTCCGTAGTAGGCCAACGTGCACTGACCACTACCTTGAAGAATGCCATTGCCACCGGAAAACTGGCGCATGCCTATCTTTTTTGCGGTCCAAGAGGCGTGGGAAAAACAACTTGTGCCCGTATCTTTGCTAAAACAATCAATTGCATGAGCCCCACAGCAGACGGTGAAGCATGTAACCAGTGTGAATCCTGTACTTCCTTCAATGAGCAGCGCTCCTACAATATCCATGAGCTGGATGCCGCCTCAAACAACTCTGTGGATGACATCCGCCAATTGGTGGAGCAGGTACGCATTCCACCTCAGATAGGCAAATACAAAGTATATATCATTGACGAGGTACATATGCTGTCCGCCTCGGCTTTCAATGCTTTCCTGAAAACACTGGAAGAGCCTCCACGCCATGCCATATTCATCCTTGCCACTACCGAGAAGCACAAGATATTGCCCACCATCCTTTCACGCTGCCAAATATATGATTTCAGCCGGATTGGTGTGGAAGATACCGTAGCACACCTCGCATATGTCGCCTCCAAAGAAGGTATCACTGCTGAACCGGAAGCGTTGAATGTCATTGCCCTCAAAGCAGACGGCGGTATGCGCGACGCACTATCCATCTTCGACCAGGTGGTAAGCTTCACCGGAGGACACATCACCTATAAGAGCGTGATTGAAAACCTCAATGTGCTGGACTATGAATACTACTTCAAACTAACCGGATTCTTTCTTGAGAACAAAATCAGTGACGCGTTGCTATTACTGAATGATGTGCTCAACAAAGGCTTCGACGGCAGCCACTTCATCACCGGACTTTCATCCCACCTACGTGACTTGCTTGTCAGCAAAGACCCGGCGACACTGCCGTTGCTTGAAGTGGGCGCAAGCATCCGCGAACGTTACCAAGCACAAGCACAGCAATGCCCCCTCCCTTTTCTTTACCGTGCCATGAAGCTCTGCAACGATTGTGACCTGAACTACCGTGCCAGTAAAAACAAACGGCTACTGGTAGAGCTCACTCTGATACAAGTGGCACAACTGACCGCCGAGGAGGACGACGGTGCCAATGGGCGCAGCCCTAAACAAGCTATAAAACCCATATTCACGCAGCCTGCCGCCGCTCAGCAGCCACAGGCCACTGCTGCCATGCCCCAACAAACCGTACAGCCGGCAGTACAGACAAACAGCACTCCCCAACCTGCTGCCACGCAGCATAGTAATGCAACAACTCCACATGCCACACCTGCTGCCGTATTAATGGCGCAAGGGAGAGAAGAGAAAAAAATTCCGGTCATGAAAATGTCCGGATTAGGGGTCTCCATCAAACGCCCCCATATAGAAGAGGAACAAAGAAACCCTTCATCTAACCCTACTGCCGCCCACCAAGCAGCACAACCGGAAGAAGACTACATCTTCAATGAAAGGGATTTGAACTATTACTGGCAGGAGTATGCCGGACGTATGCCCAAGGAGCAAGTAGCCATAGCCAAGCGTATGCAGAACATGCGCATCACTTTAATAAATGACACAACTTTTGAGGCTGTGGTAGACAATGAAATCGTTGCCAAGGAATTTACCGGCATGATACCCACTCTGCAAAATTACCTACGTACCCGGCTAAAGAACCGCAAAGTCACCATGACTGTCCGGATTAGTGCTCCTACTGAAAAGGTACGTGCCTATGGACGCGTTGAAAAATTCCAGATGATGGCACAAAAGAACAGTGCACTATTACAACTAAAAGAAGAGTTTGGTTTGGAACTCTATTAATCCCTTCCAATCGCCTGCATAAAGTTGCTAACAAATTGACTATAAAGGAGAAAAAAAGCATCTATTTAATTTTTTATTTACTCGTTTATATTTATTTTTGCCAATAATAAACAAAAGAGGCAAACAAACATTTGAGAACAAAAATGATTATATGGATGCTATTGGGGCAGATACTGTATACTTCTGTCTTATCAGCACATACAATAGCCAATCAAGAAAAGCAGAGTATTCTGCAATCATTGGTCAAAAGACAAGTTCTCTATGATGACTCCATATCCATAGACAGTGTCATTGCGTGGAGCGAGCAACTTCTTCCCACCCAACAATCAAATGAAGATAGAACAACGTATTTTCTATTACAACTTCAATTGGCCAATGCCTATACATTGCGCGGCGATATCAGCTTAGCGACGAACCGGGCACAACTTATGTACGAAGAAGCTAAAGCAACAGACTACCAATTTGGTATGGTAGTGGCCAACCAAGCCATCGGAGACGCCTATAATACAATAGCCAACATGGGGGATAAAGCCCTGGAATCATACCAGGATGCTTTGACTGAACTATCCAACATTTCAGACCAGCATCCATATAGGGCACAGCTTCTTTTAAAAATGTCCAACGTTCTGCAACGGAAAGGACGTCTGGAAGAAGCGGAAAAAATCCTGGAAGAGCTGGAGAAAATATTATATCAGGAGCCTGACTACCCGACAGACTTCTTTTTCTGCATCGAAAAGACGAATTTTGCCATTTCCCATGGACACCTCTCACAAGACTATCTTGATGAAGCAAACATCTGGCTCCACAAAATGGACTCCATTTACCAACTGCACCCAGAGAAGTTCTATCGGTTTCACTTGGATTATACCACTGCCGCCTACTATAGAGCCATGGGAAATTGGGACAAACAATACTGGAAACAAGCTCTGGACATCTACTCCAAATTGCAAGCAGAATACTCCGGTAATAAGCGCTCCACGTATTACCGCTGGACTTCGCTGGAAAAAATCTATCTCTGTAAAATACAAGGCATGGCCATGGAAGCCTGCCGAATCTACCAGGAATTGTATCCTCCTATAGATACACTCGCTTCACAAAGCTATATCCGGCAAATCAATACGATAAAGGCAAAATACCAGGTAGATAAGGCAGAGACGGCCAGCAATAACGAATACAATAAAATCATAACCAGCATATTGGTAGGAACGATGGCATTAGTAACGTTATTTGTTCTACTTGCCATCCTACTCAAAAGGCAACGGGAAAAGGTGAAACTCTCCACCCAAAAACTGGCAACATCACGGATAAATGCCGAAAATGCCATGCGTGCAAAAAGCGTGTTCCTCTCGAACATGAGCCATGAAATCCGTACCCCACTCAATGCATTATCGGGCTTTTCATCCCTATTGACGGAAGAGGGACTGGACGATGAGACACGCCGTCAGTGCAATGAAGTTATCCAACAGAACTCAGAACTATTGCTGAAGCTTATTAACGACGTGATAGATCTATCGAGTCTTGAATTCGGCAAACTGCAATTCTGTATTGCACAACATGATGCCGTAAGCATCTGCAGAAACGTGATAGATACCGTGAACAAAGTGAAACAGACACAAGCTGAACTTACATTCACCACCGAGCTGGAAGAAATGCCCATCGAGACTGACGACTCACGCCTGCAGCAAGTCCTGATTAACCTACTGATAAATGCTACCAAATTTACCCCACAAGGCAGCATTGTCCTAAAGCTGGAAAAAGAAACGGACGACACCGTACTATTCACCGTAACAGATACCGGTTGCGGCATTCCCAAAGACAAGCAAGCCAACATTTTCCAACGTTTTGAAAAGCTGAATGAGAATGCTCAAGGCAGTGGGTTGGGGCTCTCCATATGCCAACTTATCATAGAGCATATCGGCGGACAAATATGGATTGATTCAGAGTATGCCGAAGGCTCACGCTTCTGCTTCACCCACCCCATAAGCCAGACAGGCAGAAAGGAGAATAAGAAATGAAACAGATATTTACATTGCTCATTGCCTTATGCTGGCTGTTACCGTCCGCACACGCAGATGTGCGACGGACAGAAGCCAAGGATAGCCTGCTACGTATATATCTTGCCTCCCCAGCCGATACCACCAGATTGGAAACCCTATATCAGATAGCACTGCTTGACCAACTGTCACCGACATTCATCTATTACGAGAACAAATTACTGGAAGAGGCCATCGCCCAGAAAAATATACTTTACCAGAGTGCGGCCATATATGCGCACATTATTTATTACTACAACCTACTGGACCAAAAACATGCAGAACAATGGCTGAAGAGGCTCGAACAGTTGTCTGAAGAGCACAACTACTACCGTCATTACTTCAGAGGCAAAAAGATGATGATAGAATTCTATGTCATCAGCCAGAAGATTGAATTAGCCCTCAAACAAGCACAAGACATGTACGACAAGGCTCAAAGTCTTGGCAACCATGACGGTATGCGCGAAGCATGCCTATGCCTGATGACTGGATATTTCAATACCTTACGTTACAAAGAAGGAATCACCTACCTAAACAAGGCTTTTGAACTGACAAGTCCGGATTCCTCCCTTGCCACTCAGATTGATTTATTGACAAAAGCGGTACTGGCTTACTCATATCTGCATGACAATGACAACATGTTCCGGTATCTGGAGGAACTCAACAATGCAAAAAACAGATTGCAGGAAGAAGGCACCACCGTACTGACAAACGGCTATACCAATTTGTATCTGCTCATAGATTTACAATACGCCCTTTACTATACCCGCCTTCAACGTCCTGCGGAAGCATGGGAATATTTGCAGAAAGCAGAGCGGCATCTCAGTACATCTTCATTTCTTCCTTATCGGTTGATACGTTTGGCAGCATATGCCGAATATTACCAACTGACAAAAGAATACGACAAAGCTTTGGTTTATTTAGAAGACGCCATTGAACTTGTAACCCCTATTTCACTGGATGATGCCATGATTTATGGACTTCAGAAAGCGGATATATTAGTAAAGATGGGGTTTCCGGACGACGCACTTCCTGTCTATAAACAAATAACCAAGGCAAAAGATTCGTTATATACAGTATTCTCCACCTCACAGATAGAACAGATACAAAGCCTATATAATATGGACCAACTGCTTTTCCAAAAAGAACAGCGGCAAGCCACTTTTCACCGTATCTGTCTCGTTACCTCCATCATCATCATTATAGCCTTGTTACTTTTCAACCTACATATGTATAGAAGCAGGAAGCGGCTGCAACAAGATGAGAAGGAAATGCGTAAATTGGCAATTATTGCCGAAGAAGCCAACGAAATAAAAAGCCGTTTCCTTGCCAATATGAGTTATAATATCCGTATCCCACTGAACAATGTAGTCGGTTTCTCCCAACTGCTTTCCACCGACAACGAGCTGGATGAAGAAGAGCGAAAAGAGTATTCCTGTATTATCCAAGCCAATTCGGGTGAGCTTATCCAACTGGTAAACGACGTATTGGACCTCTCACGCCTGGAAGCGAATATGATGAAATTTCAATTGCAGGATTGTAATGTAAAAGAATGGTGCAACGAACTAGATTGTCTAATACAAATGCGCAGTGAAGGCCGTATCCTCCTGGAACTACAAGTGGAGGTAGGAGATGTACGTATCCATACCGACGTCAACCGCCTTACACAAATAGTGACAAGTATGCTGCTTTATCCGAACGACTGCAAAGAAACACGCAAAGTCAGCATGTTCTTGGTCAACCATCCGGACAAACACATCATCGCATGCCGGATAGAGAACAGTCCTATAGCCGATTCCAGGTTTGCCTCTCAAAAAGTATCAGTGCAACAGAAAATCAACCAGTTGTTCTTTGAACATTTCAAAGGTACCTATCAAACCGAGAATGTCGAAGAAGGAGAAATCGCAGTGATTACTTTTACCTATCCGACTCTTTCTTAAAAGTTGAAAATCGGCTTAAGCTCCAGCTAAAGCCAATAGTATCAGAGCAATTCGTTTACGAAATTCAAAAACGAACATTTTTCAGTCTCTGCGGTATGCTGTGTCGCTTTCTCGACTCCTTATTTAGACGACATACAAATTATACGTTTTTAATCAAGATTGATAGCAAGTAATAAAGAAAACCACTATTTTTGCCAAACGAATTAGTACTAATAATAATTTAAATCTAAAAGAAAATGGCTTACGTAATTAGTGACGATTGTATTGCTTGCGGAACTTGTATCGACGAGTGTCCGGTTGGCGCTATCTCTGAAGGTGATATCTATCATATCGACCCTGAGACTTGCACAGAGTGTGGTACTTGTGCAGATGTTTGTCCTTCTGAAGCAATTCATCCGGGAGAATAATACAATCCCAGTATCAAAAACAAAAGCGTGGGTAGATAAACTGCCTGCGCTTTTTTATATCCCCCACGTGAGATTCAGTACCTTCACCCCCCTCATTGTTATTTTCTATATACGGATAATACGTTAGTTCACAGACATGAACACTTTGTTCCATAAGTATAAAACAAAGTGTTCATATAGTAGAAAACAAAATGTTCGTATAATATAAAACAAAGTGTTTATACTGTATGGAACAGAGTGTTCGCTATAATGAAACAAAGTGTTCGTCATAACAAAACAAAGTGTTCGTCATAACAAAACAAAGTGTTCGTCATAACAAAACGAACAGTCCGCTTTGATGAAACGAACTGTTCGTGACAGCATGACAGATGTCTTGCTAAAATAAGTTTGTAGAAGAAGTTAGAATCACTTCAGATTAGCCAGTGCTTCTTTTATACGACGGATAGCTTCAACTATATTTTCATCGCTGGTTGCATAACTCATACGAATGCATTCGGGAGCTCCGAAAGAAGCACCACCTACGCAAGCCACATGAGCCACTTCCAACAGATACATGGCCAAATCATCTGAATCATTGATTTTACGTTCTCCGGCAGATTTACCGAAGAATGAATCGCATTTAGGGAACAGATAGAAAGCACCTTCCGGTACATTCACCTCGAAACCCGGAACTTCCTTGGCCAACTTTACAATCAAATCACGACGACGCTCGAAAGCCTTGCGCATTTCCTCCACCGGAACTTGTGTACCCGTATAAGCAGCCTCAGCAGCCTTCTGAGATACAGAACAAGGACCGGAAGTATACTGTCCCTGCAATTTGTTCACACCTTTCACAAGCCATTCCGGACCTGCAATGAAACCGATACGCCAACCAGTCATTGCATATGCTTTGGAAACACCATTCACAATGACCGTACGCTCTTTCATTTCGGGGAATTGTGCTATGCTCTGATGCTTGCCGATATAGTTGATATGTTCGTAAATCTCATCGGCAATCACAACAACCTGCGGATACTTTGCCAATACTGCGGCCAGGCCTGCCAACTCCTCCTTGCTGTACACCGAACCCGTAGGGTTAGAGGGAGAGCAAAGAATCAGCGCCTTTGTCTTCGGGGTGATGGCAGCCTCCAGCTGTGCAGGTGTTATCTTAAAGTCCTGGTCGATACCGGCAGGTACGATAACCGGCGTACCCTCAGCCAACTTTACCATTTCCGGATAACTGACCCAATAGGGAGCAGGTACAATTACTTCGTCACCCGGATTTACCAATACCAGGATTGCATTGCAAACCGACTGCTTGGCACCATTGGCGCAAGAAATTTGTGCGGCGGTATATTCCAGACCGTTTTCCTTCTTCAACTTCTCTACAATTGCATTACGTAAGGCAGGATAACCCGGCACTGGAGAATAGCGAGAAAAGTTATCGTCTATCGCCTTTTTCGCAGCCTCTTTAATGTGGTCGGGAGTATTGAAGTCCGGTTCTCCCACACTCAGGTTAATTACGTCTACGCCTTGAGCCTTCAGCTCTGCGCTCTTTTGAGACATAGCCAGTGTCGCAGAAGGCGACAAACTGTTTAAACGATCTGATAATTGGTTCATTTTGTTACTATTTAATGATTGTTACGCAAATCCGGTTGCAAAATAAGCGATTTTCTTTGATATAAGAAAACAAAAAGACAGTTACTTATTGAAATGAAGTGTATGTCCCATACGTTCTTTCTTGGTACGGAGATAACGCTCGTTGTATGGATTCGGAGTAGTCTCAATAGCTACGTTCTCCGTTATTTCCAAACCGTAAGCCTCCAAGCCCACACGTTTCACGGGATTATTGGTCATCAGCCGCATTTTGTGCACTCCTATCTCACGAAGAATCTGGGCACCCACACCATAATCACGCTCGTCTGCCAGATGTCCCAGGCAAATATTAGCATCCACAGTATCCATGCCTTCTTCCTGCAATTTATATGCTTTCATTTTTTCCATCAGGCCAATGCCGCGACCTTCCTGATTCAGATATACAACTACCCCCTTACCGGCTTTCTCTATCATCTCCATTGCCTTATGCAGCTGCTCGCCACAATCACAGCGTTTGGAATTGAATATATCACCAGTGGCACAAGAAGAATGTACACGCACCAGAATCGGTTCATCCAATTCCCAAGTACCCTTGAACAAAGCTACATGTTCCAAACCGTTCGACTTCTGGCGGAAAGGAATCAAACGGAAATGACCGTGGTCTGTAGGCATATCCACTTCCACTCCTTTTTCTACAATAGACTCCTGCTTCAAACGGTAGGCAATCAAGTCACGGATAGAAATCAATTTCAAGCCAAATTCATCTGCCATTCTGCGCAATTCGGGCAAACGGGCCATTGTACCATCCTCATTCATTATTTCCATAAGGGCTCCCGCCGGATAAAGTCCAGCCAAACGTGCCATATCAATAGTAGCCTCCGTATGTCCGGCACGGCGCAACACACCTTTCTCCTGGGCATACAATGGATTAATGTGGCCAGGACGCCCGAAAGTGGCCGGAGTAGAAGCCGGATCGGCCAACGCCTGGATAGTAGCAGCGCGGTCTGCCGCAGAAACCCCGGTACTGCAACCTTCCAACTTGTCAATAGTCACCGTAAAGGGAGTACCCAATACAGAAGTATTATCCGATACCTGATGCGGCAAATCCAGTTCCTTGCAACGCGAAACTGTAATTGGAGCACAAAGTACACCACGGGCATGCTTCAACATAAAGTTTACTTTCTCCGGTGTAATCTTTTCAGCTGCAATTATCAAATCACCCTCATTCTCACGGTCCTCATCATCCACAACAATCACAAAGTTACCGGCTTTGAAGTCTTCAATGGCCTCTTCTATCGTATTCAACTTTACATTTTCCATAATCTATTTTGTTTTTATTTATTCTGATCTCTTTCTATGATTCCAATCACATCTTCATTTGTCTTGATAATCCGCTCCATATCCTTATTCAGACGGATACGGAATGCCCAGATACGGAAATAAAAGAACAAGCCTATCGGGAAAACAATACCGCAGAGCAAGTTTAACCAATAATTGCGGAACGGACGGACATGCGCATGGATGGGGATGACCGGATAGGTGTTCAGCGCTGTCAACAAAGTAACGGATCTTGTATTCGACATCTCATCTATCAGACTCTCCAAACGTTCGTTAATATCTTCCACTGCCTCATCCTGGCTATCAGTCATCCACAATTTAAAGTAATTGGGAGCACGTTTCAACCCCTTTCTATCAGCATATTCACGACAGTCTACGGACAAAGCCTTCAGCTCTTCCGGAATACGTGTATAATCAGGATCATGGATGATTACTTCCTTACGGAACAGATGGCGTACACTGCGAATACCCACAACCTTCTTGAACCAATTTATATAAGCATCAGCATTCAATACCACTGAATCATTGTTGGATTTATATGTCAAGAACGCACCCAATGGAGCCAAGACAGCAGTACTGGTCCACATACCCATCCAGACAACCCACTGTCCGTCACGGGCCATCTTATACCCCGTATTGTTGATGATGTAATAGATAATAAAAATCAATACAGAAACCACCACCGGCATTCCCAAGCCTCCTTTACGGATAATTCCTCCGAGTGGCGCACCAATAAAGAAGAAGATGAGACATGCCAGAGAAAGAGTCAGTTTCTCATGCCAGGAAGTCATGTGCCGTCGAAGGCTGCTTTCAGTCTGCGATATATTAAAGCTCTTAAAACTCCAGTCACTCCCCGCACTCTCTGCACGGCTGACGGCCGTGGATATAACCTTCTGTTTCTGCATCAGTGTAGCCACATTGTAGAGGCTGTCTACATTGTACTCACCTAAATAGGCCTTTTCAATCTTCAATGTATCCTCTTTAGACAAGCTGGCTGTCACCTTATAAGTTCCTGCCATAGCTTCTTTATAATAACCACGTCCCACACTGTCATTCTGCAATTTCATGGAATCAATATCCGCCTGCAGCATTCTCATATCCTTACTGTTGGACTGATTACTCATGATACCTGCATCCACCATATTAAAATCCGAATTGAACTCAATGATTGCATGCTTTTCGCGGAATGTCTCACGCCGGTAAGGCACATTCCTTTGGTTCATGTTCTGCGATTTCAAATTCTCAAACTGCTCACCACTGTATAAATGCAAATATAAATGCTGTTTGTCAGCCGTCATCTCCAGACGTCCCGAATCAGACTTGATAATTTGAGCATTCTCAAAACCTTTCTCAAAATTATATATCAGTACGTCATACAGCATACCAGTTTTGCGGTTCTTATGCTTCACATACAGATTATAACCATCTATTTCATCGTAGAACACACCTTCAGGAATATCCACTTCGGGAGATTTCTGCTTCATGGAAATAAGCAAAGTCCATAATTTTGTTTGGGCTTTTGGTCCTATGACATTTTGGAAATAGAAAGAGACACAACAGATGAAACAAATAAAGATAATCAGGGGCCGCATGATTTTCAATAAAGAAATACCGGCTGCCTTCATGGCAAGTAATTCAAAACGTTCTCCGAAATTTCCAAAGGTGATAAGGGCAGCCAGCAGAATAGCCAGCGGCAACGACGCAGGTACCAACGAAAGCGCAGAATAAAAGAAAAACTGTGCAAGGACAGTCATCTCCAATCCTTTTCCTACCATTTCGTCCACATACCTCCATAAAAACTGCATCATAAAGATGAAGAGGCAGATGAAGAAAGTACCCATAAAGAGCATGCAAAAGCTCTTCAAAACAAATATATCTAACTTTTTTATGCGCAGCATTTTACTCGTTTCATGCAATGAGAGCACAAAAGTAGTACAAAAAAAGGGAGTACGGGAAATTTTTAATCTAAAGTTAACTAAAAACCACAAGTTCTTCGCAAAGTATCCACTTGCGATTCCCATAATTCACGCGAATCACCCACCTCGTCTATATCGGCAAAGTCTGTTATCTCCAATACGAAATCATTGGTCAACTCATTGTTTGTCATCTTCAGTTCAAAGTATTCTCGCTCGTTCTCATCGTCCAGCCAGCGGAAGCGGATGAATGAATACGCCCGCACGGCAATAATCTCGGCATCACGTTTTTCTGTTTTTCCCCAAAAAAAGGTTACTGTTTTATCGTCTGACTGAACCCTATCAGCAAACCAGCCCTCCAAACCAGTAGGGGTACTTATCGCTGCCCAAAGAATACTTTTAGAAGTCGCATTCAAGAGATATTCCAAATGTATTTTCTTTCTTTCCATAGTCTATTCTGCTTTTTATTGCGCCAGCCAAGATAAATACTTTTTTCTAATTACAGAAAATAAATCATCAAATTTATTTATACCTCCCTTTCCATACACCCCTAATTCATTGATAATGTTATACAAAGACTTTTAATAAAAAGTACTGCAAACCACTTCAGCACCCTATCAGCAAAAGAAAAAGCAGAAAATATCCATAAAAGTTTTGGCAATTTAAATAAAAGCTATATCTTTGCACCCGCAATCGAGAAATGATGGCGGGATAGCTCAGCTGGTTAGAGCGCATGATTCATAATCATGAGGTCCCCGGTTCAATCCCGGGTCCCGCTACAAAAAAAGGACATTCAGAAATTATCTGAATGTCCTTTTTTTGTAGGTATGCAAGGGGTTATTTCTTCCTTTCTTTCCATAAACGTGTCATGTCCTCCAATGTTTTGCCCTTGGTTTCCGGGACCAGCCGCCATACAAAGAGGGCTGCAAGGATACAGATTACTCCGTAGAGTCCATACACGAACATGTGGCCGAATTTATCCCCCATATCTCCGGCACTCATGTTATACATAGGCAGGAAGGTAGAGGAAACAATGAAGTTGAATATCCATTGGAAGGCTACGGCGATGGCTACGGCAGCCCCACGAATGGTGTTGGGGAAAATTTCGGCAATGAGAACCCAACAGATGGGGCCCCAGCTGAACATGAACGAGGCACTGTAGACCATGATGCTGATGACTGGTATCATGGGGGAGAGTCCTGCAACGGCATTGCTGAAAGCCACTCCGAGTGCGCCGATAGCCATACCGGCAGAGCCGTAAATCAGCAGTGGTTTGCGTCCCCATTTTTCTACTGTGAAGACGGCCAGTAAAGTAAACAGGATGTTGACGATACCCATGAATACGGTCTGTACCATCGGATTGCCCATGCCCATGCTTTCAAAGATACGAGGGGCAAAATAGAGTACGGCATTGATGCCCACAGCTTGTTGGAAGACACTCAGCATGATACCGATGAAGATAACCATCCAGCCGTAAGTGAACAGTTTTTCGGTTTTTTCGTTTGCTGTGGCTTTGATTTCACTTAGTATTGTTTTGGCTTGTGTCAGTCCGTTGATCCGACACAATACAAACAAGGCCTTTTCATCACGTCCGGTCATGGCCAGATAACGGGGCGTTTCAGGGACAAACAGTACCAAAAGGGTAAACAGTCCGGCAGGCACTGCTTCGCTGACAAACATCAGACGCCATCCGCTTTCAATGGTCCAGGCTGCTTCTTCCGGATTCATGATGCGGTTCACTCCGTCCACGATTTCCACAACAGGGTTCAGGTGGTCGCCCAGGATGAGGAAGTTGACAAAGTACACTACCAGCTGTCCGAAGATGATGGCAAACTGGTTCCAGGAAACCAGTGTTCCTCGGATATTGCTCGGAGCGATTTCTGCAATGTACATCGGACAGATGGCCGAAGCGAGTCCTACTCCCACACCTCCAACGACGCGGTAGAAGTTGAATGCCACCAATAAAGAGTAGGAGGGAGATCCGTAAGGAAATAGAAGAAATTCCGGATAGTAGGAGCCTAAAGCGGAGAGAAAAAACATGATACCCGCAAACAACAAAGAGAACTTTCTTCCAAAGCGGGATGCGAAATAACCGGAAAGGGCGCTGCCAAGGATACAACCTAAGAGGGCACTCGAAGAAGTGATTCCGTGCCACGTATCAGTATAGACAAAATCGTCTGCTCCCATGAAGAAGGCTTGGAGCCCTTTTTCGGCGCCAGAGATAACGGCAGTGTCGTAGCCGAACAGCAATCCTCCGAGTACAGCGACAAGTACGATGGAGAACAGATAGATTCTGCTTCCTTTTTCTGTGTAATCCATAATAAAAAGTTTTAAAGGAAAAGAAAACCGGCATACCCGGTCGGGGAAGATGAACTTCACCGACGGGCATGCCGGCTGGGCGCTAAAATTTTAGCTCATTAGCAATACATGTTTACAATAGCTTCGTACAATTCTTGTTTTCCGCTGGTCTGTTTCGGTTCGCCTGCGGTTTTTGCGTATGCTACAACATCTTCCAGGGTCAGCTTGCCTTCTTCAAAATCTTTTCCTTTTCCGCTGTCAAATGAAGCGTAGCGGTCGGCAAACATCTTTTTGTAAGGAGATTCTTCGAGCAGACGGGCTGCATTTTCCAATGCACGTGCCATGGCATCCATTCCGGCGATGTGTGCGATGAAGATATCTTCCAGGTCGGTGGAGTTACGGCGTGTTTTGGCATCGAAGTTAGTACCGCCGTTGCCCAGACCACCGCCACGGATAATCTGCATCATGGCCTGAATCAGTTCATAATTGTCGATAGGGAACTGGTCAGTATCCCATCCGTTCTGATAGTCACCGCGGTTGGCGTCGATAGAGCCCAGCATGCCGTTGTCTACAGCGACAGCCAGTTCGTGTTCAAAGGTATGGCCGGCCAGTGTGGCGTGGTTTACTTCGATGTTTACTTTGAAGTCTTTGTCCAGTCCGTGTGCTCTCAGGAAGCCGATTACGGTTTCTGTATCTACGTCATACTGATGTTTGGTCGGTTCCATAGGTTTTGGTTCAACCAGGAAGGTTCCTTTAAAGCCTTTTGCACGGGCATAATCACGAGCCATTTTCAGCATCTGTGCCAAGTGTTCTTTTTCACGTTTCTGGTCGGTGTTCAGCAGTGACATGTAACCTTCACGGCCTCCCCAAAAAACGTAGTTCGTACCACCCAGTTCGATTGTCGCATCGATGGCATTCTTGATTTGTACAGCAGCACGAGCCACTACATCGAAATCAGGATTGGTAGCCGCACCGTTCATATAGCGTGCATGGCCGAATACGTTGGCCGTACCCCACAACAGCTTGATGCCTGTTTCTTCTTGTTTCTTCTTGAGATAGGCTACGATTTCCTTCAGGTTGGCTTCGTATTCTTCGATGGTTGCTGCTTCATCGCACAAGTCTACATCGTGGAAGCAGTAGTATTCAATACCGATTTTCTGCATGAACTCAAAGCCTGCATCTGCCTTGTCTTTTGCAGCCTGTACTTTGTCCGGATTTCCTTTCCAAGGGAAAGTCTTGGTTCCACCGCCGAACTGGTCGCCGCCTTCAGCACACAATGTATGCCACCAAGCCATTGCAAACTTCAACCATTCTTTCATCGGCTTGCCCATGATGATTTTGTTTGCATCGTAATAACGGAAAGCCATCGGGTTTTTGCTTTCTACACCTTCGAATTTGATTTTTCCGATACCCGGAAAGTACTCTTTTGTTGCCATAATATTTTCGTTTAAAAGTTAATGAATAATTTATTTTCTTGTAGATTTTTCGAGATATTCTTTCCAACGTGCGTATGCGTCGGCGTAGGCGGTCTCATCGGATGCTTTCGGCTCGATGACAGCCAGTTTGTCGAGTGTGGCAAACGCTTCTATGTGGTCGTGGTAGATACCGGCTCCCATTCCGGCTCCTTTTGCGGCGCCTACAGAGCCGTCGGTGTCATACAGTTCAATTGTCGCTCCGGTTACTCCGGCCAGAGTGTCACGGAAAAGCGGGCTCAGGAACATGTTGGCGTGTCCGGCATGGATTTTCTTGACTTCCATTCCCATACCTTTCATGATGTCGATACCATATCGGAAAGAGAATACAATTCCTTCCTGTGCGGCACGCAACAGATGACTGCGGTTGTGAAGATTGAAGTTGATGCCTTGGATGGAACAGCCTGTTTCCTGATTTTGCAACATACGCTCCGCGCCATTACCAAACGGGAGAATACTGATGCCGTCCGCACCGATTGGAGCTTGGGCTGCCACTTCGTTCATTTCTGCATAATTTAAGTCGGAAGCGAGCGTACGCTTCATCCAGGAATTCAGGATACCTGTGCCATTGATGCAGAGCAGGACACCCAAACGGGTTTGTGAAGCGGTATGATTGACATGTGCAAAGGTATTGACACGTGACTGTGGGTCGTAGTTCACACTGCCGTTCACGCCATATACTACTCCGGATGTACCTGCGGTAGAAGCAATCTCGCCTGGATTGAATACGTTCAATGAGAGTGCGTTGTTGGGCTGGTCGCCGGCGCGGTAGGTTACTGGAGTACCTGCTTTCAATCCCAATTCGGCCGCTACCTTTTCAGTCAGTTTCCCCTGTTCGGAGAAAGTGGGGCGGACATCGGCCAAAAGGGAAGCGTCAAGACCGTAATAATTCAGCAGGAAGTCGGCCACTTTGTTTTCCTTGAAATCCCAAAACATTCCTTCGGACAATCCGGATACAGTAGTACAGATTTCTCCAGTCAGGCGCATGGCGATGTAGTCGCCCGGAAGCATCACTTTATAAATTTTGGCATAGATGTCCGGTTCATTTTCTTTTACCCATGCCAGTTTGGAAGCCGTGAAATTACCCGGTGAATTGAGCAGATGGGAAAGGCACTGTGCTTCTCCTAACTCCTGAAAGGCCTTTTGCCCGTAGGGTACGGCTCTGGAATCACACCATATAATGGAGGGACGGAGTACCTGCTGATTCTTGTCTACGCATACCAGCCCGTGCATTTGATATGAAATACCAATGGCTTTGATTTCTTCTGCTTTGGCTCCTGAATTTGTCAGTACGGATTGGGTAGCCAGTTTCAGATTTTCCCACCAGTTTTGCGGGTCTTGTTCGGCCCACCCTTGTTTTATTGCAATGATGGCAGCTTCTGTCTTCGGGAAAAAGGCGGATGCTGCGCACTTTCCGGTCTCTACATTGACCAGACTCGCCTTGACTGACGAGCTTCCTATGTCATAACCTAATAAGTACATATTTTTATATTGTTTTTAATTATCTTCTTGTTTTGTTGTAGATTTTCCGGTCGAAGCGGTAGTAACGTGCAGCACGATGGGAAACGCCTTGCTCGTATTCTTCCAAGGGTACAATGTATTCCATCATGGAAATCTTTTTGTGAAAATTGCGTACATCCAGTTGTTTTCCATATACTACTTCATAGAGCATGCGGAGTTGTAAGGCCGTGAACTTGCGTGGAAGCAATTCGAAAATACACGACGGATTAAATTCAATATGCTGGCGGATGAACCGCATGGCCTCGGCGATAATCAGGTTATGGTCGAAAGCCAAGTCCTTTACCTCCTCGAGAGCAACCCATTCGGCCTTGTATTCATCCAAATTCTTATTGAGTGTCTTGTCTATTTTGACAAGGGCGAGATAGGCAATTGTAACAATCCGTTCTACTTTGGCTTTTTCCGCTCTTTCTAGCCAATGTATGTCTTTGGGGTTCTTGGTACGGTTCTTGGAACCAAACGCCTTGAACTGCATCAGGTTGACGTTTTTAAGACCTGTCAAGTCGCGAAGAACCCGTTTGGCTGCGTCGTCCAAATCTTCATCCATATAGATGAGGCTTCCCGGAAGCTTCATGTCATGGAAGACTTCTCCACTTTCTTCTCCCATACGTTTGACGAGTAATACTTTCAGTTTTTCCCCATCAAATCCGATTACTACGCAGTCGACCGAGATATGATTATTGGCTAATTGTCTTGTGTATTCCATAAGCATTTTTCTGTCTACCCTGCAAAGAACGTTTTTTTAATTGAAATATGCAATAGGGTTTTATTTATTATAAAAGCTTATTGTTCAATAAAATAAATATCTTCTTTTGTACAATATCGTAATTCATTGTTTTTGTATCTCATACAATATGTATTTGGGGCGATTTCTCTTTTAGGGCTTTTAAAAATCGTGATAGAATTGAAGTGGCGAATATTCAAGGATTTAGCTTGTGTACATAAAGTTATGAGAGCAGGTTACTTATTGTATTTTACGTTTGCAGGATTGGGAAAACTGGCCATTGTGTGAATGACAGGGGATAATGGTAATTTTCTTTATGTGTTAAAAATTTAAAAGAGAAAAAATGTACCTTTGCATTGGTTTTTAAAGAGGAAATGAAGTATGGAAGATTCAATGAAACTGATTATGCTAGGTACGGGAAATGCGGCCGTAGTGAACTGTTACAATACGTGCTTCGCACTTTGCCGTGGTGAAAGCTTTTTTCTGGTGGATGCAGGAGGAGGTAACGGTATTTTGCAACAGCTACAGAAAGCCCATATATCTTTGAACGGAATTCATGAGATATTTGTGACTCATGCGCATACCGACCATATTCTGGGAGTGATATGGATGATTCGTGTGGTGGCGCAGGCCATCCAAAAAGGAGAGTACGAGGGCAAGTTACGTGTGTATGGGCATGAAAAGGTGGTGAAGGTGCTCGATTGGATTTGCCGGATGACTTTACCGAAAAAGATTGTTGCCCGTTTGGGAGAAGACATTCTGTTGTGTGAAGTAGAGGCTGGAGGAAGATTTCAAGCCATCGGCTTGGAGATGGAATGTTTTGACATTGCTTCTACCAAGGAAAAACAGTTTGGTTTCCGGACTACGCTGCCCGACGGACAGTCGCTGGTCTGTCTGGGTGATGAGCCCTATAATGAATGCAACCGCCATTATGTGGAAGGAGCCGACTGGTTGTTGTGTGAGGCTTTCTGCCTGTATGAAGACCGGGAACGTTTCAAGCCCTACGAAAAGCATCATAGTACAGCGCTTGATGCCGGACGGCTGGCTGCCCAGCTTGGTGTAAAAAATCTGTTGCTGTATCACACGGAGGACAAGACACTGGCTGCGAGGAAGATGCGTTATACGGCAGAAGCCGCCTTACAGTTCGGTGGAAAAGTCTATGTACCGGATGATTTGGAAGAGATTCTTCTGTAGGATGGTGAAGTGGTGATTATGCGGTAACAGAAACGCTTTCTGAAAAAAAACAACCGTCGTACCCCTGAAGGGCAGACGGTTGTTCGATTTTAGGGCTGGAATTCGATATCTGTACGTTTGTTGACCAGCAGCTGATACTTTATATATCCTCCAGACTTGGCAGAATATTTTGTGTAAATCGCCGTGATTGTTCCTTTCGCTCCATTTTGAGGAAGCGCATCAAGGGCGAAATTTGCATATCCGCTTACCCGTACAATCAAGTTCCCCTTTTTATCGGTTTCGTCAGTGGCATTATACGTGAACAAGGAGGAACCGTAATATCTTTGGTTCTGGTAATTATAGGCAAAGGTAGGGGTTAGTCCTTCATCTTTAAAATATTTGTTTGTGTAAGTGGCTTCCGTGGCATTGTTGAGATTCACGGTTTCCAGGTATTGCGGATATCTGTCTCCGTCGAACGTACCTTCTTTGTAGGTCAGTCCTTCGAACCGGACAAGACGGCCCAGGCATTCATCCGTCAATGCGGTTTTGTAATTTTCGGATGTGACAACGGGCAGATTTTCCTCTGTAAGCTGCCCGGAGGGTCCCATAAAGATGTGGGCATCCCGTTCTATCTGCGTTTCAAGATTTCTATTGGCATAATTCTTGGCAATGTCTTTTTCGCTTGGCACACCTCCCACGCTGAGCATATACCTGTAGTTCCCGATGGCAAGTCCCTTCAATTTTACATAGAGGGTTTGCCCCATCGGATAATACACATAATTGCTCACCATCAGCTTTAATTCGATGGCGGCAGTTCCGTCGTCTATATATACCGATTTATATACGTTTCCTGCCTGGTCGCTGGATATCACTTTTCCTTTTATGATGTAGTCTTCGGTAATCTCTTTATATTGGGCAAGTCCTACGCCGGCACACATTTCTTTAAGAGATTTGATTGTAATTATTTCTTCCCCTTTTGTCGTAAAGTCGGAATCATTCCAGACTTTGGCCAAAGCGGGTTCATCAAAGTCGTTGTAGCAGCTGGTGGTACCGAGGGTCATAGCCAGCATTATTCCAAAAATCAATAGTTTATTCTTCATGATAGTATCTTTTGGGAGAGTTAGAAACGGAAATACACATTCAAATAATAGTTCGTACCCATCATATAGAAATATTTGGCGTCGAAAGGCTGATAAGTGAGTGTGCTGGCTTCTTTGTTTTTCAGCAGTCGGATTTGCTCGTAACCTCCGGTTTTGATGCCTTGGTTGTTGAGCAGATTATCCACACTCAGGCTGAAGCCAAGCGTATAGGCACGATGGATATACCAGTTTTTGCCGATACTGGCATTCATGACATAGGCTGCATCAAATTTCTCTTGTCCCCGGATGGCGCGGAGCATTTCCGGGTTTTCGAGCATCGGTTTGGTCAGCACAGCATTTGTGCGATAAAGCGGACTCATGGATAAGTACATGTGGTTGTAGTAATTCATGTCTAACGACAGGAACCAGTTGCTTTTGCTGCGATAAGACAGACCGATGTTGGCGGCTGTCTGTGGGGTACTTTCCACCCGTTTATTTTTCCAGTACACTTTTCCCTGGTTGATAATGGCTGCACTGTTGTCTTGAATCTGTACATAGTTGGGGTTATTGGAATAGATATATTGTCCCCAGCTGAATGCGCCTTTCAGTGCCAGTCCCTGATACAAAGGAATGGACGCAGCCACTTCCAGTCCGAAATGCTGTTTGCGGATACCGCTCATTGCAAAGTTGGAGAAGGTAGCTTCCACATCATCATAGTAGGAAATCACCTTGGTTTGGTCCTTGAACGTGGTGTAATAGCCAGAGAGACGAGCCTTGAAGTCACCGATACGCAGGTTGTAAGATGCGTCTACCCCAAAAATCTTTTCCGTGGTTACCCCGGGCGTAATGTCATTACGGGTGCGGGGAGATACGAATGCCGACTGGAAGGAGGGTGCATCCTGCATGTATACGACATTCGCTTCAAAGTTATGAGCCGATGACAGTATATACCTGAGGTTAGCTTTGGCCTTGTATGTAAGATAATCCAGCTTTTGGGAATCTCCTTGCGAATTGTTCAGGAACAATCCCTTTTTCCAGATACCGTGTCGCCACAAAGAGGCATAGCCTATTTCTCCGCCAAGTTTCACTTGCAGATTGTGGAGAAGATGAAAGTCATATTGCAGCCATCCGCGGGTATGGAACACATTTCCGTAATAGTCATAGCTGTATTTGTCTCCTTTGCGGACAATGGGTGCTTTGCCATATTTTTCGTAATAATCCATGTTGTTCTGGTACGAAATGATGTCTATACCCAAGTCTCTTTCTGCAAATTTATCAATATCCACCCAATAGTCTCCTCCCAGCAGGTCTTTCACTTGACTGTAATATTCAGTCCGGTTCCGACGGATGTTGACTCCTCCGTTCAGTTGGGTATTGTTCTTGAACAGGTGTGAGAATTGTGTATAGAGATTCCAGTCCATCTGGTCTGCATGGCGTTCTTCTATCATGTTGATGGAACGGTGTCCTTCTCCATAATTGGCATTGGCAGGCTGGTTGCGGTTAATCATGTACAGATTATCCCAATTGATATGACGGATATTGTCTGTATTGGACAGCCATGCCTCTTCCAGCCATGCACCGGTAGTAGTGCCTTGGTAATAGCTCGGCAAATACCGGTAGTAATCAGGGCGTGGGTCAGGCCCGCTGTACCATGTAAGTGCAGAGTAACCATTTTTCCCGAATCGCAATGACGTGGCTACATTGAGCTGGGTCCGGTCGGAAATGTCGAAAGTATAGTTCAGCAAGGCAAGCGGTTCATGGTAATTGCGGACTCTTGCGTTACGTCGTTTGCCGCTTTGCCATCCCCAGTTGGGATTGTAGTAATTGTTTCCCACCAAATCATAAGCCTCCTGGGTAGATGCCTGTTGTGCCCCTCTTTCCGTGGGAGCTCCAAGAAGGGTCAGCCCCAGTCGGTGACGGGAGTTGAACTGTTTCTCAACGGCTGCAAAATAACCGAAGGCATTGTAAAATACTCCATTCACATAGGCATTGTTTCCTTGTCGCGTGGAGATAGAGAAAGCATACGACCATCCGTTGTCCTGTGCGCCCGATGCATAAGTCAGCATCCCTCTGAACCGATACATCGAGTTGGTATTGACCAGACTGGCTCTGAAACCTTTTCGCATTTGTGACGGGCGGGTGTTGATATTGGTCACACCGGCAATGCCGCCAATCCCCATTTCTCCCATCTGCAGTCCCGTGGTAACCTCCTGGTTCCGGGTAGCGTCGTTAAGGCCACTCCAGAGCGACCAAGGGGTATAGCCGGTCATGGCGTCGTTCAATTGGATACCGTTCATATAGACATCCGAGAATTGGGAATCATATCCTCTGACATTGAATCTCATTTCACTGAACTGATAGGATGCGATGTTGTTGAATACATCCTTTGAGGCGGAAAGTGAGGTAGGCAAAGATGGTGCATCATCTATAGTTTCCGTATCAAACTCGGCAAAGATGGCATCGTCCATAGCCTGAAGGCTGTTGGCCGGTACCATAATGACTTTCAGCTCACGCATGTTTTTGCCTACTCTGACAGGGAGAGTCAGGTCTTCGAATTCGGCCGTTTCAAAATGCAGTTCATATTCTCCGGGGCCGACCTCTTCAAATAAAAACTCACCTTGTTCATCCGTTGTGGTTGTTCGGTCGCCAGGAGTCAGCAGGATGTGTACGTGATCGATGGCCATACGGCTTGTGCGCGATATGACACGTCCTTTGATGCCTCCGCCGATTTGTGCGATACCGTTTAGTGTCCACATCGATATCAGCAGTATCAATAATGTTTTTAATTTCATAAGATAAAGATTTAATGTTACTTGCCTATATAAATATACACGGGGAAGTGGTCGCTGAATCCTCCTTGGAAGTTGTTACCCACATAGGTGCGCAGAGGGTATCCTTTAAACTGTCCTTCTTTCTGTACCATGTAATGCCGTTTGAAAATGTTGCCGTAGAATTTCGATTTTTCTGCCTTTTTCAGCTTAAGTCCGTCGGAATTCCCGTTTATCAGGTTCCCGCTGACAATCATATTGTCGAAAATGTTCCAGGCATCTCCATAGGCCAGGGTTCCATATCCGGCTTTCAATAAGGCTGCATTAGGGGCATAATAGTCTTCCGGCTTGACTTCCTTGGCTTTGGTTTTGGCTCCTATTCCCTTTTCTCCGGCCACACTCTCGTCCGTCGGGTCATCGTTAAAGTCGCCCATCATAACGACTTTGGTAGCGGGACGGAGTGCTCTTACAGAGTCGGCAATGTGTCTCATCTGTCTTCCTACTGCAATACGTTTAAATGCAGAAGCTTCCTTTCCTCCCAGTCTTGAAGGCCAGTGGGCCACCATGAAAAAGAAATCTTCATGGTCGATTTTTCCCCACATGGTGACAATATCCCGGGTCTTGAAGTTAGGCAATGAGGGAATCACCGTGCGTATGGCCTTGGAGCCTTCCAGCTGCAGTACATCCGGGCGGTACAGGAAGGCGGCGTCCACCCCTCGTATTTCCGGGGAGTCGTAATGCACGATGTGATAGTTGGCAGGAGAAAGCTTCTTGGTGGCTACAATATCTTCCAGCACGTTGCGGTTTTCCACTTCGCATACGCCGATGACAACCGGATAGCTCTTGTCGATGGCCGCTATGTCGAAGAATACTTTCTCAATGTTGCTCAATTTCTTGTCATACTTGTCCTGTGTCCATTTCTTGGGACCGTCAGGAGTAAACTCGTCGTCTAACACGTCTGGGTCGTTTTCCAAATCGAAAAAGTTTTCCAGGTTATAGAATACCACCTTATAAGGCTTTTGAGCGTGTCCTGACGTGTAAAACGATAAAATTGCAAATAGAATCGTAAATATAGGTTTCATCTTTTGTTCATTTTAATAGAGATTCCATTCTATGGCGTTGAAATCATTTTTTACTTGAGAGGGGATACCCGGGAAGAATGTGAACCCGGTAATCGCCTCAATCTCAGATACCTTCTTGCATATATCCTTGGTAATCTGTGTGCTGGAATAAGCTTTGTTTTCCAGCCAGAAACCGATGGCTTGCAGCTGTGAGGCGTCACATTGTCTTACCCATTTGCCTGTCATACCGGATTTGGTTCGCAGCAAGACCTTGAAATAGTGAGTCGGAACATCTGCCTTCACTCCGTTATTGTCTGTGGCCTTGACATTGGAATGGGCAAAATAAGCCCCTGTCACCACATAGAGTGTATCCGCGCAGATATAGTTTTTGCGGATTACTTCTTCCAGCTTTTGCCAGATATCCTGATTCAGTCCTTTGCCGACTTGTGGTGTCTGGTTGGTAAAATAGAATGTTTGTGCATTCATTTCCCGTGTCTGGGTCCTGTCGGCGGATGGAATCTGATGTCCCCGGTCGTATTTGGGGTGTTCTTTATAGGCCCTCTTCACATAGATTTGGTACAGGCTTTCGATGTCCGGGTCGTATGTCCATTCATCTGTGCGGTCTAAGTTGCCTAAGTAGCATTTGTGGAGCGGATAAGCCACCCACAGTGCCGCTTTATGCGACTGGTCGTAGCATATAGAGTAGTTACGGACAGATTTACCGTTCAGATGGGTATAATGAGTCACATACCGGAACGCAGGGTTTACCTGGTAGTCCGGAATTTCCGCCCAAGCCTTGTTCGGTCGCTTGGCGTCTGTTTCTGCATCCGTTCCGGAAATCTTTCCACTCTGTGTCAGCACTAAGGAGATGGGGGTTCCTTCTCCTATTTGAATCGAGATGCTGGCTTTCCGGTCCTCCTTATCGGTATTTTCAGAGAAATATACGTACAACGCGTTGATTCCTTCGGTCAAAACTCCATCCTTTTCAGGAATGGAGTTGGCCAAAGAGAAGGAACACCATGCTGCCCCTTCCGTGATGCGAGCGTTCCATTTAATTCCCTGGACACCTTGAATTTGTATGACGGTGTATCCAGACTGAGAAGAAACCACCGGTGCATCTTTCCATTCGGCTGTTCCGGTGGAAAGGGGTGACTCATTGTCTTTCTGACAGGAAAGAAGAAGGACAGAGAGCGTGAATAGAATGAGATAACGGAGTGTCATTTTCAAAGGCATTCAGTTCTTATTTTTTGGTAATTATGATTGCATCGATGTATACAGCACCCGTTTCATCATTCTTGATGGTGAAGTAATCATATTCACCGTCTGTCAGGTCGAAAGTATGGGTATATACCTTGAATCCGTTCTCTTCTTTCATTGAGGAAGCAGGTTCAATGGTGTTTGTGTTTGGATGTTCGCTTGTACCTGCATAAAGATGGTAGGCAGGTGCATACTTTGAGCTGGCTGCTACCCTCAGGGTGATTTCAATGGACTGGATTTTTTCAATTTTTGTCGCATTGAAGATGAATCCTTGTTTTTGGGCATCGGATGCATGTCCTTGCAGTTGTATCCCGCCACCGTTGGTATCGCTTGCGATACAGATTTTGGCGCCTTTGAATTGGATGGAATTGTGGGTCCAGCTATACCATGTGGAGTTATCTCCTACTTTTTGTGTGCTGTATCCATTGGTCGGTAATTCCACGGAACCATCTTTCCCTTTGGTGATATCGAAACCGCTCATGATCAATTTTGTTCCTGATGCGGCTTTTGCAGCCACGGTTACAGGGACTTCTATCTTGCTTTCAGTTCCGTCTATTTGGATGGACAGCGTCTGTTTGACAGCGCTTCCTGTAGGGTTAGCCTCTGCATGAACGGTGACAGTCGTACCATTTATTTGGGCCGACAGGATACCTGACAAGCCAGATACCTTCAGGCTTTTTCCTTCCGCATTCTGTAGAGTGACCTTGATATCCTGTTTTCCTCCGGCTTCAGTAAAACTGAGTGAATGTGGAGTGACTTCCGTGATAGCAGGTTCACTCGAAGCGAAGTCCTTCAAGTCTTCCAGGTTACGTGGCATTAACTGTGCCTTCTCTTTAAATACCGTGACAATACCTGTGATAGAACCGCTTCCGGCTTTGTAAGGCTGGCCAATAAGGGAAGTCGCATTTTTGTTGAAAAACACGGTCACGTTGCCGAAAGTATAGGTTTTGGCTTCCCATGTGCCCGGAGCGTCAATCTTTACGTCTTTTACAGTGGCAGGCATTCCAGCATATTCAGCCAGCTTGTCGGCGGTGGTAAGAATCGGAGTCACTGTATTTTTGTGGCTGACAACGGTCACATCACTGATTTCCCAGTTGGTTACTTGGGTAATGCCGTTGTAGGCTCCCAGTTTCACTTTATCTGCCTTTAGTGAGACTTTGACTTTGTCTCCCAATGCGAAAGTCTCTTTTATCTGTGCGTGGAGTGCACTGTTATATAATACAATCCCTTCATTGGCCGTTGTGGCATCGGGAGTCATGAGGTTGAGGGTACCCGCAGAAGCATTATTCACCTTGGGGTCTCCACATACAAGGGCTTCAAACTCCATGTTTTCAGTCAGCTGTGTCTGTCCGCCCTTTTGCAGTTTGATGATGCGGCTGATGGCTGTGCCACCTCCTTCTTCCGGAGTGCTGCCACCTTCTTCCAAATCCACTTCCTGGCCACCGTTTCCTGTAGAAAGGGTTATGTCGTCCAGACGGAATACGGAACTTTCCATGGCTGTGAACCGGATGTACAGTGTCGGAGTTGCTTTCTTTAAGCTGAACTGGGCCGTAGCGAATACCCAATAAGGATGGTCGGCGTCTCCTTTATTCTTATCGTAAGAAATTTCTTTCCAATTTGTGCCGTTGGAGCTGACTGCCAGCTTGAATGTTTCCGGGGTAAATGAGTTGTCATAACTCTTGTCCTCATTTTGCTTGGAACGGCTGGCGCCAAAGGTCAGTTTCAGATGGGTTTGTCCTTCTGCCAATGTAATTTTCCGGATATCGAAGGTGGCAGGTGAGGAGCCGAAGAAAATGATATTGGGGCCTGAGGCACCTTCATAAGCGTCCGTATTGGTCAGACCGGAAGAACGGACAGACGTGTTGGAACCTGCATATTCTACGGTAGCAGCTCCGTCTCCCGATTTGTCCCATCCTTGGTAATTGGAAACGTAAGGTTTTTGGGATGCATCCGCATTGCCTGCCGTTTCATGATAAATCAGTTTGGATTCGGCCACGGAACCCGCCTTCACAGCTACTGTGGCGCTTTTCAGAATTCCGGAGCGGTTGCTCATGACAATGTTGATTTTAGCTTCTCCCACGGTTCCTTCCGGTACGCTCACCTGGATGCTGGCAGAGCCTTCTCCTTCCGTTTGGGAAAGTGACATCCAGCTGCCATCTTCCACGCTGGCTTTCCAAGTACGGTTGGTCGAGATTTCCAAGGTCTGCGTACCCCCGTTTTCAAACGTGAGGGTAGCGGGATTGACTTCCAGATAAGGTGCCTCTGTGTCTTCATTGTCGTCTACGCATGCGATAAACGAAACCGTCATGAGCATGCACAACAGTCCATGCCATAACTTGAACAAGTTGATTTTTTTCATATTTTTGGGGTTAGGTGTTAAGTCTTTCGTAGGAAAAACGCTTAGTTTTCAGTACATGTAGTAGTTTGTAAGGCCTGTTCAGCCTGCATTCTGTAAAAATGTTTTTTTAGTTCGTTTTATCGTAGTAGATGCCGTTGGATATTTTGTGGTAAATACAAAAGTCTTGGTAGTTTAGTGTCGTTTTCAAAATTTGGGTTTAATTTATGCTTTTTCTTTGGATAGTGAAAATTTCCTGAATATTTTTACAAAAAGTTAGCTTTTGTCGTCTGTAGTCACTCTTTCTATGCGGGGAATGGAGTCAGATGCATCAGGATAAAAAAAGGCTCTCATTCCCGAGGAGGAAAATGAGAGCCTGCCTAAAAATATATACGTTGTTTTTTATTCTTTTTCTTTCAGACTTTCATCGATGGCCTTAATCTTTCCCAGCACCAGTTCCATGTCTTTTTTCAGGCGTTCGATTTTGCGGGTGATGTCTGCCACCAGCGTATTTCCTTTCTTCGAAGATGAGTTGAGGAAACCGAGGTTGTTCTCGTAAGTCTGGATATCGTTCTTCAGTCCTTCGTAGGTGCGGACCAAACGTTCGCGGTCGCGATAAAGATTACTTTCTTTATTGCCACTGGTGCGTACGCCGCTCAGCCGTTTTTCGGTGGCCGACAGGTGCAGGCGGTCGAACAGTTTGTCTACTAGTCCGTGGAATTCCTTATACAGGCGGTCTTTTTCCTTGAAAGGCACGAAACCGATGGAGTTCCATTCTTTCATTAAGGCACGTACCTGTTCTGCGGTGGCTTCATCGGCCGCTCCGGAAGCTTCCAACGCAGCCATCCGCTTGATGACATCTTCCTTTTTGGCCTGATTTTCCACTTCCTCCGTACGTTGTGAGGAAGTGGCTTTGTTTTTCTGTTCAAAGAAATAGTCGCATGCACCGATAAAGCGTTTCCACACGGCATCCGAATGTTTTTTGGCTACCGGACCGACGGTCTTCCATTCTTTCTGGAGCTTGGTCAGGATTTCAGCCGTTTCTTTCCAGTTGGTACTGTTTTTCAACGCTTCCGCTTTTTCGCAGAGCGCCTTTTTCTTTTCCAGGTTGGCGGCCATGGTTTCCTTGACCGATTTGAAGAATGCCGCTTTCCGGCGGAAGAACTCGTCGCATGCTGCGCGGAAGCGTTCAAAAATCTTGACGTTCATTTTCTGCGGCGCATAGCCGATGGTTTTCCATTTGGCTTGCAAGGCCAGGATTTCCTTGGTCTTGTCTTCCCAGTCGGCAAAAGTGGTAAAGGTGTCGTATTCCATTCCTTCCACAATCTCGCAAATCACGGTCTTCTGGTCCAGATTGTTCTGTTCCTTCTCTTTCAGTTCCTCAAAATGTTGCTGATGGCGTTTGTTCACTACCGTAGAGGCTGCCTTGAAGCGGGTCCAGATGGCTTCCCGCAAATCTTTGGCCACCGGTCCGATGGCACGGAATTCCTGGTGGAGCTTCTGCAGTTGGTGGAAGGCCGAAATGACATCAGGTTCGTCGGCCAGTTTTTCTGCCGCTTCGCAGAGACGGGTCTTCTGCTCCAGGTTTTTCTTGAAGTCGTATTCGCGGAATTCGTTGTTCAGCTTCACCATGTCATAGAATTTTTCGGTGTAAAGCTGATATGTTTTCCAGAGTTCGTTGACTTTGGCCGCAGGTATTTGTCCGATTTCGTTCCATTCCTGTTGGAGCTTTTTGAAATCGTCGTAAATTTTATTGGTATCTTCCTGTGATTCGGTCAGGAATTTCATTCTGTCCAGGATACCCAGTTTTTGGGTCAGGTTTTCCTCTTTTTCCTTCTCCTGAGCGGCTGTCAGGGCATTCCTTTTTTCCTTGATGGCATTCATGACCGTCTTGAATTCCTCTTCTGCAGGTTCTGTTTCCGGGATAAACTCTTCTGCCTTTCCTCCTTCGTCGATGAAAGCTTTCCGTGCCGCTTCTAATTTGGCTTTTTGTAGCTTGTAGAATGTTTGTTTGAGCACATCAATTTCCTGTTTGTCGGTCAGGTCATTCTTGTCGTTGATTTCCTTGAGGCGTTGCACCACTTCCTCCAACGTTTGTTTCGGAGTGTACGTTTCCTTTTCGGTTTCTTCCACAGTAGGAACCAGAGCTTCAACGGGCTTTTCCATTGGCGCCTCGGTTAATGGGCGGTTGGTTTCATTTACTTCCATCGTATATAGATTTTAAAGAGTATAATTCTTTTGTTTGTATGTGTGTTTTTAAAAAGACTCTCACAAATTAAAGAAATAAAATCTGATTTTCATACTTTTTCAAACAAAAACTACAAAATGTAGCTGATTTTTTGAAGAGAAAGGAAGAAATAAGAGGATTTTTTCAGGGTTTTTGAGGAATTGAAAAAAATGCCTTTGCGTTTGAATGAAAACGCTTAGACGTTTTGATTGAAACGCAAGTGCGTTTGGAAGAAAATGTACTTACGTTTTTCTCCAAACGCACTTGTGCTTTTTTTAACAAATCTTTAGGCCAGTAATACGGTGATTCCCATGTACATCAGCATGCCAATGATGTCGTTGGTAATGGATATGAACGGTCCGGTGGCGATGGCCGGATCGATTTTCAGCTTTTCCAGGGTCATGGGTACCAGGGTACCAAAGATAGAGGCAAACATGACGACGGCAAACAGACTGATAGACACGGAGTAACTCACGGTAGCGCTGGCTCCGAAGCGGATGAAATTGTAGATATAAACCAGCATGGAAATGATGGTGGCATTGATAAGAGCTACTACCGATTCTTTCAATACCTGCTTGAATGTGTTTTCGGCATTCAGCGAGCTGTTGGCCAGCCCCTGTACCACCAAGGCAGACGATTGTGTCCCTACGTTTCCGCCCGTTCCACCAATCAGGGGAATGTAAAGGGCCATTTCCGGATGGGCGGCAAAAGTGGTGTCGAAATTTCCCAGAATCATGGAGTTACCGATACCTCCGAGCATACCGATGAGCAGCCACGGCAGACGGGCGGTGGTCTGGCGGAACACGTTGTCGTCGGTTTCTACGTCCTGCGACAGACCGGATGCCAACTGGTAATCTCGTTCGGCCTGTTCACGCACCTCATCCATCACGTCGTCGACGGTGATTCGTCCTACCAGGCGGCCGATGCTGTCGACTACAGGGACGGCCACAAGGTCGTATTTCTCGATGGTTTGCACCACTTCTTCAATAGGGGTGTCGACGTGGACGGATATCGGATCTTTTTTCATCACGTGTTTCACCTTGGATACCGACGGACTGGTAATCATTTTTTTCAATGGGAATACTCCCCGCAGACGTTCGTCGTCGTCCACCACGTATACATAATAGATTTCGTCCATGTCTTCGGCTTGCAGACGCATCTCGCGCAGGCATTCGGGCATACTCCAGTTTTCATTCACAATCACCATTTCCGTACCCATCAAACCACCGGCGGTGTCTTCGTCGTATTTCAGCAAGTCGACGATGTCGCCCGCCTGCTCGATGTCTTCAATGTGCGAAAGCACTTCTTCCTGCTTGTCCTCGTCCATTTCACGGATGATGTCGACGGCATCGTCCGAATCCATATAATCCACGAAGCGTTTGGCAATGGTTTCCGGGGGGAGGATTTCGAGGAACTTCTTTCGGGCGTCCTCGTCCATTTCAATCAACACGTCGGCTGCCGTTTCATTGTCCAGCAGCAGATAGATGAAGCGGGCGTCTTCTGCGTCCAGTTCGTTGCACAGTTCGGCAATGTCCGCCGGGTGCAAGTCTTTGAGGGTTTCCTTTAACTGGTCGGAATCTTTCTTCTCAATCAGTTCGGTGACGGTTCTAATATCTTCGCTGTTCATCTTGTTAGTTTCAGATGAGTTCTTTTATTCTGGTCTGTAGTCTCGTGTGTAGAATCATTCCGCATGGGGAGCGGGAGTTTGCAGGGCTTGTTCCACCCGGTTGGTCAGGTCGATGAAGTCTTGCACGGACAACTGTTCCGGGCGTTTGTTGAAAATGGGGTCGGCACTGAGCGGGTTTCCCTTGTCCAGAATAGACGAAATGGAATTGCGGAGTGTCTTGCGCCGCTGGTTGAACGTGGTTTTGACAATCTGTTTGAAGAGCGTCTCGTTACAGCCCAGCTCCTTAGTTTCGTTGCGGGTCATGCGGATGACGGCGCTCTTTACTTTCGGGGGTGGGTTGAACACATGTTCATGGACGGTAAACAGATATTCTACGCTATACCAGGCTTGTATCAGTACGCTCAGAATGCCGTAGGTCTTGTTTCCCGGAGAAGCTGCAATACGCTCGGCCACTTCTTTCTGAATCATGCCGGTGCAGCAGGGAATCAGGTCCTTGTAGTCGAGCATCTTGAAGAAAATCTGGCTGGATATGTTGTAGGGATAGTTTCCGGTCAATACGAAAGGCTGGCCGTCGAAAAGCTGCCGGAGGTCCATCTTCAGAAAGTCCTGTTCGATGATATGGTCGCCCAGTTGCGGAAAATTCTCGTGCAGGTAAGCTACCGATTCAAAATCGAGTTCCACGACTTTGAGCGGACGTTCTTTTTTCAGCAGGTACTGGGTGAGAACTCCCATTCCGGGGCCTACTTCGAGGACGGGAAGTGCCGGACAGGCATCCACCGTGTCGGCGATGTCTTGTGCTACTTGCAGGTCTTTCAGGAAGTGTTGTCCTAAAAACTTTTTAGGTTTTACTGATTTCATGCCTCAGGTTTTAAATGTTCGTATTATCTTTGTATCTTGCAAAGTTAAACATAAATCTTTATATACCGACTGATTTTGGAACGAACAGGTTTAAAAAAAATAATAAATAGAGCCTGCCAAATCGCGCTTCCACTGGTGCTGGGAGCTGCCATTCTGTGGTGGACTTACCATGATTTCGATTTTCGGCGAGTGTGGAGTGTGCTCGATGGGGGAATGAATTACGGTTGGATGGCCTTTTCGCTGGTGTTCGGCGTGTTTGGACATCTGTTTCGCGGGTGGCGCTGGAACCTGACACTGGCTCCGTTGGGGGAATACCCCAAACTTTCGAATAGCGTGTATGCGGTGTTTGTATCTTATGCCGCCAATCTGGTGGTACCTCGTGTGGGGGAAGTGTCCCGTTGTGGTGTCCTGGCAAAATACGATGGGGTTTCTTTTTCCAAGTCATTGGGTACGGTAGTCACCGAACGGCTCATCGACAGTATTTGTGTGGTGCTTATCACGGTGGTGACCTTGTTGCTCCAGTCGCGCATCTTTGCGGCTTTTTTTGAGAAAACCGGTACGAACATGGGATTTTTTACGGGACTTTTCACTTCCACTAACTTTTACATTACCTTGACTTGCCTGTTGGCGGCAGGAGTGTTGGTTTTCTTCCTGATACGCAAACTGGCTATTTTCACGAAAGTACGGAGCATCTTGAACGATGTATGGGCCGGATGCCTCTCTCTCCGTCATGTGAAACAGCCTTGGCTCTTTACCTTATATACTATAGGTATATGGAGCTGCTATTTTTTGCAGTTTTATGTCAGCTTCTATTGTTTTGACTTTTCCGCCTCGCTGGGCTGGATGCCGGGGCTGGTGATGTTCGTAGTAGGAAGTATTGCGGTGGCTGTGCCCACTCCCAACGGGGCCGGTCCGTGGCATTTTGCAGTCATCACCATGATGATGATGTACGGGGTAGATAAGGATGATGCAGGAATATTTGCTCTGTTGGTGCACGGTATTCAAACCTTTTTATTAATTTTGCTAGGTATTTATGGCCTTGTGGCTTTGCCGCTGGTAAACAAGAAACAAGCCGGAAAGTGATTTGCCTTCCGGATAAAATCAGATAATAATATGAACGAAATTCTTTCTTTGGCTCCGCAGAATGTGTGGAAGCATTTCTATTCGTTGACTCAAATTCCCCGTCCGTCGGGACATTTGGAAAAAATTCAGGCCTTCTTGCTGGATTTCGGTAAGCAGGTGGGTGTGGAATCATTTCAGGATGAAGCCGGAAATATCATTTATCGCAAGCCGGCTGCTCCGGGTATGGAAGACCGGAAGGCGGTTATCTTGCAAGCTCACATGGACATGGTTCCTCAGAAAGACAAACATTCGCAGCATGATTTTGAGAAAGACCCTATTCCGGTTTATGTGGACGGAGAATGGGTGAAAGCCAAAGGTACGACCCTGGGCTCAGACAACGGCATGGGGGTGGCAGCCATCATGGCGGTCATGGAGGACAAGTCGTTGAAACACGGTCCGCTGATGGCCTTGATAACGGCCGATGAGGAAACAGGCATGTATGGTGCTTTCGGCTTGAAGCAGGGCACTGTGGAAGGAGATATCCTTTTGAACCTGGATTCGGAAGAAGAGGGTGAGCTCTATATAGGTTGCGCAGGTGGAGAAGACCTGACAGCTACATTGGAATATAAAGAAGAAGAAACCGACCCGGAGGATGTGGCGCTGAAGGTGACTCTGAAAGGATTGCGGGGCGGACATTCCGGTATTCAGATTGGCTGGGGGCATGCCAATGCCAACAAGCTGATGGCACGTTTCATGAATCAGGTGATTGCCTACGACGAGGCTTGTCTGGTGTCGTGGGAAGGTGGAAACATGCGCAATGCCATTCCGCGTGACTGTGAGGTTGTGATTACCGTACCGGCTTCGGAAGTGGACGATGTGCTGGCATTCGTGGGTGAATGTGAGCAGGTATGGCGCGATGAGTTTGCCACCATCGAAGACAACCTGAGCTTTACGGCAGAACGTATCGATTTGCCGAAGATGATGGTACCCGATGAAATCCGGGATAACCTGGTGGATGCCATCTATGCTTGTCCGGATGGAGTGGAACGCTTTATCCCGACCATTCCGGATACGGTAGAGACTTCTTCCAATCTGGCTATTGTGGAAATCGGCAAGGGAAAAGCGGTCATCAAAGTGCTGACACGTAGTTCTCGTGAATCGATGAAAGATTATCGCAATACGGCCATTGAAAGTTGCTTCTCTATGGCAGGAATGCACGTAGAACGTTCTGGCAGCTATTCTGGTTGGGAACCGGATGTGAATTCTCCAATCTTGCATGCCATGAAGGAGTCTTATAAGTCGCAGTTTGGAGAAGCACCGGAAGTGAAGGTGATTCATGCCGGACTGGAATGTGGTATCATTGGTGCCATTGTGCCGGGATTGGATATGATTTCATTTGGTCCGACGTTGCAATGTCCGCATACTCCAGAAGAACGTTGCCACGTGCCGTCGGTGAAGAAATTCTATGATTTCTTGATTGCCACACTGGAAAATACACCGAAGAAATAACTTTTAGATTTAAAAAATATCGATGTGGAGAGAACCAGGTTCGTAGAGAACTTGGTTCTCTTTTTTTATGCCCTCAGGTAACCTCGTTTGCTTCTTTTAATTAAAAACTATGCAGTAATTTAAGAAATCTACTTTATCTTTATAAGAAACAACCGAAGTGAAATTTTAATTTGAAGGATATGAACAGACTATTCTTACTGTGTGCCATCGGATGGCTGACTTTTATTTTCCCACTGGCTGGAGTGGCTCAAAGTTATGAACGCTTGTGGAAGGATGTGGAAGAGAGTCGGAAAAAGGATTTGCCGCAGACACTGATTGCGCAGGTGAATCAGATTTATGAAAAGGCCAGGAAGGAGAAAAATACTCCGCAGATGCTGAAGGCGTATTTTTCACGGGTGGAATGTCAGGTAGAACTTACGCCGGACAGTTTGCAGAAGGAACTTCAGTATATGGAAGATTGGGCCATGAAGGAGAGCGACCCTTTGCAGAAAGCCGTACTGATGTTCCTTACGGGATATTATAAGCTGGAACTCTATCCTGAGAAGATGGACAGTGTGCTGTATTATTTCAATCAGGCAGTAAAAGAAAAAGAGGTCTTGTCGTCTGTATCGGCTGTAGATTTTCGTCCGATGACGGAGATTGGAAAATGGAGCCAGCGTTATTTCGGTGACAATATGTACGACCTGTTGTTGCGGCAGGTCATTTATCGCTTGAAGATGAACGGGCAGGACAGCAAGGAGGTGCAATGTGCCGTGTATGAAGATTATGAAAAGTTGCTGGCACAATACAAGGCTGTACACAATCGTGAAGCCGAGTTGCTGACCCGTTTGGATCGGTTGAACTGCTGGCAACGCAGGGGATGGCGATATCCGCAACCGGTGTCGGACACCCAGGCGGTGGATTTGTGGAAGTCGTGGGCGGAAACCTATGTTGGATTGGATGCCTGTGCGGCGGTATATATCTGCTGGGCAGATTTCTATCACCGGAAGCAGGATTTTGTGTCTGAAATGAAGGTGATTGAAGAGGGGTTGAAGCGTTATTCTGATTCGGAATTTGCCGCCGACTTGAAAGACAGGCAGCGTATCGTGTGCATGCCTTCGCTATCGGTGCAGGTAACCCGGCCTTATCCGCAGGCGGAAACGGAACTTCGTATCACCAGCAAGAACCTGAAAGGGGCCACGCTGGAATGGTATAAATTGAATCTGAAGGCATCTTCTTCCGTGTTTGCCAATAGTGTGGAGCGTGCCGAATTAATCAAGAGATACGGTACACGGGTGGATAAAGTGCGGCTGGACTTGCCGGAGACTCCCACTTATAAGGATTCGGTTTCCGTCTTGACTTGTCGGATGCCGGAAGCTGGAATTTATGTGTTGAAGTCCATTCCCGATGGTTATAAGGATAAGACTGGATATGATGTGGTGCATCTGTCTACGCTTCAGGTAGTTTCTTTCCCGATGGAAGGAAAGCAGACCGAATGTCACGTGGTGGACCGGAAAACGGGGTTGCCGGTGGCAGGAGCCGAACTGGTGTTCTATTCGATTCCGGTACCGGGTAATTATACGGTATATAAGACGTATCGTACAGACAAGCAAGGGAAGGTAGTGGTTCCGGATACGAATACACGGTTGTGGATGCATGCACGGACTGCGAAAGATGATTTTATGGAGGTATCCTATTGGTCCAGAAGAATCTTGTCTACTGTAAGCAGCACGCAGAAGACTATCGAGCGGATGGATTTGTTTACTGACCGTGCACTCTATCGTAAAGGACAGACGGTGTATGTGTCGGGAGTGGCCTATACGCAGAATGGGGATGAGGTGCAGGTACGTAAGGAGGCAACTGTGTGGCTGGCTTTGCGGGATGCCCACAATCAGGAAATCGCCCGAAAGGAGTTGACGACCGACGATTTTGGCGCATTCTCCACAGAGTTCCAGTTGCCGACGGAAACATTGGCCGGAACGTTCCGCATTGAATCGGACAAGACTTCTTGTGCTATTCGGGTGGAAGAGTACAAACGTCCGACGTTTGAGGTGACTTGGAAGGAGGTGCAGGAGGCCTATACCATGGGAGACTCTCTGACGTTGGAGGGAACGGCGAAGAAGTTTTCGGGTGCGCCGGTACAGGGCGGTAAGATACGTTATACTTTGACTCGCTCGAAGGCTTGGTTCTGGCGTATGGATGCGGAAGAGAAGCTGTTGGCCGAAGGGGAACTGATGACACGGGCAGACGGGACCTTTGCGGTGAAAGTCTGCTTGGAGCGCCCGGATACGGAGGTTTCCTTGGGATGGGACGGATTTTACCGTTACCGGATAGAAGCGGAGGTGACGGATGTGGCAGGAGAAACCCAGCAAGGGGTACTGGTACTTCCGGTGGGTGAACATGCTGTTGGACTACAGATAAAGGGATTGGCTGGAAAAGTGGCTCGTGAGAAGCTGGAGAAGATTCAGGTGCAAGCCTTGAATCTGCAACGTCAGCCGGTGGCCTTGGAGGTGGCTTGTCATCTTTACCTCTTGGAGGAGACTGGAAAGAAGGAGCAGACGGTATGGTCGGATACGGTGAAGTCGGGCCAGCCTTTCTTGCCGGAGGCGTGGAAACAGCTGGCTTCCGGGAAATACGTGCTGGAAGTATCTGCCCGTGATGCGCACGGACGTCTTTGTCGCGCGGAACAGGAATTGGTACTCTTCTCTTTGAGTGACAGCGTTCCTCCGATAAAGACTGTGGAATGGTTCTATCAAGAGGGTACGGAACTGCAGGCCGACCGGCCGGTGACTTTGTACGTGGGCAGCAGTGAGAAGAATGTACATCTGTTTTATCATGTATATAGCGGAAATCGGATGCTGGTGTCCGAGGCCCAGGTGTTGAACGAGGAAATTCGCTCGTTCTCCTATACCTGGAAGCCGGAGTATGGCGATGGAATCACCGTCAGCTTCGGATTTATGAAGGAGGGCATCTGGTATTCCAAACAGGTGGTTCTGAAGCGTCCGGTTCCCGAGAAGAAACTGACATTGAAATGGGAGACTTTCCGTGACCGTCTGCGTCCGGGTACGGAGGAAACCTGGACAATGCGGATTCTGGATGCCTCCGGTAAGCCGGCAGATGCCCGTCTGTTGGCTACTTTGTACGATGCTTCTCTCGACCGTTTGTGGGAGAATCCATGGAACTTCCATTTGACTTTCAGGCGTTATACACCCTCGGTGATGCCATTCATTCAGCAGATGAACAGTGTGGCAATGGCTTACTCTCCCTTCTATACCTATTCGCTGTCTTCCGTCTATGTGCCGGATAACTGGCAGTTGTACAGTCGCTTGTGGATTCCTTCTTTGCAGCTGTATAGAAGTCTGACACGCAATGTGCAGATGATTCGAGGTGCGGGAGTCATGATGAAGGCAGCTGCAGCGGCACCGAATGTGATGATGAAAGAAGATGTGGCTTTGGCGGAAGAGGGATTTTCTCAAAATGATGGTGTAAAGAGAGTGGAACTTCAGTTTGCGAATTTTGAATTGGAAGCAGAGCCGGATTTGACTTTACGGGAAAATTTCGCGGAAACCGCTTTCTTCTATCCCGATTTGCGGACCGATTCGACCGGTACCGTACGGCTGGTCTTTACCGTACCGGATGCGTTGACTCAGTGGAAGTTCCAGGGATTTGCCCATACGCGGGACATGGATTATGGACTCATGCAGACCGAAACCCGTACCGAAAAACCGTTTATGGTCCAGCCGAACCTGCCTCGCTTCCTTCGTCGGGGGGATGAGGCTTCACTGGCAGCTTCGTTGATAAATTTATCCACCGAGGAGGTGAAAGGAAAGGCTCGGTTGGAGCTGGTGAATCCGGTGGATGGAAGCGTGGTTTACCAGTCGGCTCAGGACTTTTTAGTAAAGGCCGGAGAAACGGGCAGTGTACGTTTTGTTTTCCCAGTGAAAACGGATTGTGAGGTCTTGATTTGTCGGATGAAGGCCGAAGCGGGTGAGTTCAGTGACGGTGAACAGCACTACCTGCCTGTTCTGACCGATAAGCAATGGATGACCGAGACGCAGTCGTTGCAGGTGGAAGCCGGACAGTCTCAGCAGGTGGACCTGAAGGACAGGTTTAATGGGCAGAGCAAGACGGCCGAAAACCGCAGATTGACCATTGAATTAACTTCCAATCCGATCTGGTATGCCGTGCAGGCACTTCCGGTAGTTAGCAATCCGCAGCAGGACGATGCGTTTTCTTGGGCTACGGCTTATTATGCTCAGGCGCTGGCACAGAAGATTGTGGAATTGAATCCGCAGATTCAGACGGTGTTTGACAGCTGGCGGAAGCAGGGCATGAAGAAAGAGACTTTTTGGAGTGAGCTGGAACAGAATCCGGATTTGAAGAATTTGTTGCTGGCAGAAACTCCTTGGATGGCGGAAGCGGCCAGTGAGCAGGAACAGCGGCAACGGATCGGGTTGCTGTTCGAATTGAATACGATGAAATACCGTATGGACCAGGCCATAACAAAGCTGAAGGCCTTGCAAAAGTCGGATGGAGGCTGGAGCTGGTTCGGTGGCATGCAGGGAAGCCGGATGGTCACCACGCAGGTGACGGAACTGCTGGCTCGTCTGAAATTCATGCAAGTGATGAGCGAGGTACGTGTGTCGGATATGTACTTGAAAGCCTTAAATTACTTGGAGGCAGCATTCTGTGAGGAATACCGGCAGCTCAAGGAGAATGAATCGAAAAAGAATGGAGTTCAATTGCCCAGTGAACTGGCCGTGAGATACTTGTATATTGTTTCGCTGGATAAAGCGGCAGCTGGCCGGGTACAGCAGGCCGCCAAGGAATATATGGTGGCAAAACTGGAAAACCGTTCCAATGAATACTCTATCTATGAGAAGGCTTTGATTGCCCGGATTCTGCAGGCGCAAGGAAAGAAGTCGCAGGCGGAAGTTTTGGTACATTCCATCAAGGAATACACTGTAGCAACTCCAGAAATGGGACGTTATTTCGATACACCGAAAGCTTTGTATGCCTGGAACGGGTATCGGATTCCGACACAGGTGGCCGCCATGGAGGCCATTCAGCTGGTGGAAAAGGATGAAACGATGCTGAACGAGATGAAGCACTGGCTGTTGAAGCAGAAGCAGGTGCAATGCTGGAGTACCCCGTTGGCTACGGCAGATGCCCTCTATGCGTTGTTGTCCGATGGAACCGCCTTGCAAGAAACAGGGAAGATGGAGGCAAAGGCGACAGGTATCCAGCTGGAGACGCCGGACGACGGACTGGGATATATCCGTCAGACTTGGACCGGGAAAGCTACAGAGGTAAAGAATCTGACAGTAAGTCATGCGGGAAAAGGAGCCGGATGGGGGGCCGTTTATATCCAATACCTGGAAGATATGGACCGGATTCAGCAGTTTGAAGGAGACGGCTTGAAGGTGTCACGTGAATATATATATAAAGGTGAGACCTTGAGCCAGAAGTCCCTCTTGCATGTGGGTGACCGGTTGACCGTCCGATTGACTTTCCGTACCGACCGGGATATGGATTTTGTTAGCCTGAAAGATGAACGGGCTGCCTGCATGGAACCTGTGCAGCAAATGTCCGGCTATGTGTGGAAAGACGGACTGGGATATTATCAGGCTCCGGGAGATGCAGCTACCTCATTCTTTATCGACCACTTGCGGAAAGGCAGTTACGTGATAGAATACGAGGTCTACGTAGACCGTGCAGGAACCTATCAGGCCGGAACGGCTACCCTGCAGTCGGTATATGCGCCGGAGTTTGGAAGCCATACGGAAGGGCGTAGCCTTCAAGTGGAATAGGCAAATCCGGGTGGGCAAGTCCTGCCCGGTTTTTTATGCAGAAAGCAGGACAGAATAAATTTTCAGGCTTGATTTTGCTTGTTCCTGTTTTCTCTTTATCTTTGTTTCCATAATTTAGAAAGAATAAAATCAATGAAACGTATATATACTTTTTTCCTGTTGTGTATGGCTGCCTGTTTTTCTTTGTTTGCACAGCCCAAAATCACTTTCGACATGCAGACAAAGGATTTGGGGTATGTCTTATGGAGAAATCCGGCCACTGTCATTTATTCGTTTACCAATACAGGCAATAAGCCGCTGGTCATTTCCAATGTGACGACCTCTTGCGGTTGCGCCAAAGCGAAATGGACGGAAGACCCCGTGCCGGCAGGAGGGAAAGGAGAGATTACGGTGGTGTTTGATGCAGAAGCCATCGGGCATTTCTACAAAGATGTGGGTGTGTACTGCAATGCTTCACCTACGCCGATTTATCTCGACTTCAACGGAGAGGTGACGGCAGATGCGAAGAACTTCTCGTTTACGCATCCTTATGCCGTGGGAGCCATTCGCCTGAATTTGGATGAGCTGGACTTTAAATCGGTGAACAAAGGCGACCGTCCGGTGATTGAATTGCTGATTGCCAATACTTCCAATAAAGCATATTCTCCTGTATTGATGCATTTGCCTCCTTACTTGGAAGCTACGGCTGAGCCGGAAAAGCTGGGACGTGGAAAGACGGGAAAAATCCGAGTGACACTGGACTCCGAGAAACTTCCGAAACTGGGTATTACGCGTGCTTCTGTGTATCTGTCCCGTTTCCCGGGTGATAAGGTGGGAAGTGAAAATGAAATTCCGGTATCCGTAGCCCTGTTGCCCGATTTCTCCAAATTGACAGAGCAGCAGAAGAATAATCCGCCTCAGATTACCTTGTCGTCCCAGGAACTGGAATTTGTAGACCTGAAACCCAAACAGAAAAAGTCGCAGACCATTGTCATTTCGAATACGGGTAAATCTGATTTGAATATTCAGGATATGCAGGTGTTCAGTATGGCTTTGGCCGTGAAACTGAACAAGAGGGTGCTGAAACCGGGAGAATCTACCAAAATGAAGATTACCGTGTTGGCGCAGAACCTTCCCCGTGTGAAAGGTTCGCCACGTGTCTTGATGATTACCAATGACCCTAACCAACCGATGATTACCATCCGTGTGAAAGCCCGGCTGAAATCGTCTGATAAATAAATGAAGTATGGAACACCCCGAGAACAATGAAGCTTATAAGGGGTTAACTGTCAATCAAGGAGTGGAACAGCCCTCCATTGTTAATCCTTATCTGAAACTGAGAAAGAAACCCAAACGTCGTCAGTACACGGCAGCAGAGTATGTGGAAGGCATCGTGAAAGGCGATGTGACCATGCTGAGCCAGGCAGTGACGCTGGTGGAGAGTGTGAAACCGGAACACCAGGTGCTGGCACAGGAGGTGATTGAAAAATGCCTGCCTTATTCCGGCAATTCCATCCGTATCGGCATCAGTGGGGTGCCGGGAGCCGGAAAGAGTACGTCAATCGATGTGTTCGGCTTGCACGTACTGGAAGAAAAAGGTGGAAAGTTGGCCGTATTGGCTATCGACCCCAGCAGTGAGCGTTCCAAAGGAAGTATCCTGGGCGATAAGACCCGTATGGAGAAACTGTCTGTACACCCAAAATCCTTTATCCGTCCGAGTCCTTCAGCTGGTTCGCTGGGAGGAGTAGCCCGCAAAACCCGTGAGACCATCATTTTGTGCGAGGCCGCCGGTTTCGACAAAATCTTTGTGGAAACAGTCGGAGTCGGGCAGAGTGAGACAGCTGTTCATTCCATGGTCGATTTTTTTCTGCTGATTCAGCTGGCCGGTACAGGGGATGAACTGCAAGGCATCAAGCGAGGAATTATGGAAATGGCCGATGGCATTGTCATCAACAAGGCTGATGGGAACAACATTGAGAAAGCCAAGCTGGCAGCCACTCATTTTCGGAATGCCTTGCATCTTTTCCCGGCTCCCGAATCGGGCTGGACGCCTCAGGTGCTGACTTATTCCGGTTTTTACAATATCGGTATCAAGGAAATCTGGGACATGATTTATGCCTACATTGATTTTGTCCGTAAAAACGGCTATTTTGAACGCCGCAGAAATGAACAGGCTAAATACTGGATGTACGAAACCATCAACGAGCATTTGCGCGACAGTTTCTATCAGAATCCGCAGATTGCCTCTTTATTGCCTTTGCAGGAACAGGAAGTGTTGGAAGGAAAAGCTACCTCTTTCTCTGCGGCACGGAAACTGCTCGACATGTATTTCTCGGGTTTGAAATGAATATGTTGCATAAATATGTAAATTCTTTTACATTCCTTTGTGGACTGAATAAAAATAAAGAAGAAAAGCCGGAGATATCGTACTGCAAAATGAATTAATATGTAACTTTGCGGACCAATTTTTCAGAAATCATGCAAAGTGAAACTAAACCGATTATAGAGGTAAAGGGCGTATCGAAGTTTTTTGGCGAGAAAACGGCCTTGGATCATATCAATCTGTCCATTAAAAAAGGAGAGTTTGTAACCATACTGGGACCTTCAGGTTGCGGCAAGACTACCTTGCTGCGCCTGATTGCCGGTTTCCAGACGGCTTCCGAAGGAGTGATTTGCATTGCGGGTAAAGAGATTACCCAGACTCCGCCTCACAAGCGTCCGGTGAACACGGTGTTCCAGAAGTACGCATTGTTTCCCCATCTGAATGTGTATGACAACATTGCTTTCGGATTGAAACTGAAGAAATTTCCGAAAGACGTAGTGTTGAAAAAGGTCAAGGCTGCCTTGAAAATGGTGGGCATGACCGATTATGAGTATCGTGACGTGAATTCCCTTTCCGGCGGACAGCAGCAGCGTGTGGCCATTGCGCGGGCTATCGTGAATGAGCCGGAGGTGTTGTTGCTCGACGAGCCGCTGGCAGCTCTCGACCTGAAGATGCGAAAGGACATGCAGATGGAGTTGAAGGAGATGCATAAGTCATTGGGCATCACTTTTGTGTATGTCACTCACGACCAGGAAGAAGCTTTGACCCTGAGCGATACCATCGTGGTGATGAGCGAGGGACGTATCCAGCAGATTGGTACTCCTACCGATATTTACAATGAACCCATCAATTCGTTTGTAGCCGATTTCATTGGCGAAAGCAATATCCTGAACGGGGTGATGGTGAAAGACAAGCTGGTGCATTTCTGCGACCGGGATTTCGAGTGTGTGGACGAAGGTTTCGGTGAAGAGACACCGGTGGATGTGGTGATTCGTCCGGAAGACCTGTATATCTTTCCTGTGTCGGACATGGCACAGCTTCGCGGCGTGGTACAGTCGTGCATCTTCAAGGGAGTACATTATGAAATGGTGGTGCTGTGTCAGGACTATGAGTTCGTGGTGCAGGATTATCATGCGTTCGAAGCTGGTACGGAAGTTGGCCTGCTGGTGAAGCCTCACGATATCCATATCATGAAGAAGGAGCGCCTGTGCAACACGTTCGACGGAAAACTGCTGGATGAAACGCATGTGGAGTTTCTGGGCTGTACATTTGAATGTGCTCCGGTCGATTTGCATCAAGTGCCTCTGGGCGAAGTGCAGGTGGAAGTGGATTTCGATAAAATTAACCTGCTGGACGATGCCGAAGACGGTACGTTGACGGGAGAAGTGAAATTCATTCTTTATAAAGGGAATCATTATCACCTGACCGTCTGGTCGGATTGGGATGAGAATGTGTTTGTCGATACCAACGACGTATGGGACGACGGAGACCATGTGGGGATATCCATTGCTCCGGAAGACATCCGGGTACGTGTAAAACGGGAGGAGCGATGAACAAGTTGCGTTTGTTTTTTCTGTCGCGGAGAAGCTGGACTTTGCCTTACCTGATTTTTTCAATCATCTTCGTGATTATTCCGCTGGTCCTGATTGTGATTTATGCCTTTACGGATGACGCGGGCCGGATTACCTTGGATAACTTCCGGAAGTTTTTGGCGCATCCGGAAGCCGTCAATACCTTTGTGTATTCCATCGGCATTGCTCTGCTTACTACCATCGGGTGTATTGTGCTGGGTTATCCGGCGGCTTGGATTCTGAGCCGGAGCCGTTCCAGCTATTCCCGTACGCTGATTATGCTGTTTATCCTTCCCATGTGGATTAACATCCTGATACGTACGCTGGCTACAGTGGCTTTGTTCGATTTTGCCAGTCTTCCATTGGGGGAAGGAGCCTTGATTTTCGGAATGATTTACAATTTCATCCCGTTTATGATTTATCCCATTTACAATACGCTTCAGAAGATGGATTCCAGTTACGTGGAAGCGGCCCAAGATTTGGGAGCCAACTCGTTTCAGGTATTTTGGAAAGTGGTCTTCCCTTTGTCCATGCCGGGGGTGGTGAGCGGCATCATGATGGTGTTCATGCCTACCATCTCAACCTTTGCCATTGCGGAACTGCTCACCATGAACAACATTAAATTGTTTGGAACCACCATTCAGGAGAATATCAACAACAGCTTGTGGAACTATGGTGCCGCGCTTTCACTGATTATGCTCTTCCTGATTGCCGCTACTTCCTTGTTCAGTGCCGACGATAAGAACGAGTCGGAGAAAGGAGGGCAGGTATGGTAAAGAAAATACTGATGCAGACCTATCTGTGGGTGTTGCTGCTGATGCTGTATGCTCCGATTCTGATTATTGTGATTTATTCGTTTACCGAGGCCAAGGTGCTGGGCAACTGGACAGGTTTTTCGTTCAACCTGTATCGTTCGCTGTGTAATACGGGTGCCCATCATTCTCTGATGAATGCGCTGGTCAATACGATTGCCATCGCCTTTATTGCTGCCACGGTTTCCACCCTGCTGGGCAGTGTGGCCGCCATCGGCATTTACAATCTGAAGGCCCGGAGCCGGAAAACCATGGGATTCATCAATACCATCCCCATTTTGAACGGAGATATCATTACCGGTATTTCCTTGTTCCTGCTTTTCGTGTCGTTGGGTATTACCCAGGGTTTCACGACCGTGGTGTTGGCCCACATCACTTTCTGTACACCTTATGTGGTGTTGAGTGTATTGCCGCGTCTGAAGCAGATGAATCCGAACCTGTATGAGGCGGCGCTCGATTTGGGAGCTACTCCCATGCAGGCCTTGTGGAAGGTGATTATCCCGGAAATCCGTCCCGGAATGATCAGCGGTTTCCTGCTGGCACTGACTATCTCCATCGATGATTTTGCCGTTACGGTGTTTACCATCGGCAACCAGGGACTGGAGACACTTTCTACTTATATTTATGCGGATGCCCGCAAGGGCGGTCTGACACCGGAACTTCGTCCGCTGTCTGCCGTGATTTTTGTGGTGATTCTGGTGCTGCTGATAATTATTAACCGTAGAGCTGACAAAGCAAAGAACAAATGAAACAGAAGATGAAAAGGTGGAGCTGGTGGGCGATGCTCTGTGTATGCTCCCTGCTGACGAGCTGTTACAATGCCGGAGAGTCGCGCGAGAATGTGCTGAAGGTGTACAACTGGGCCGATTACATTGGCGAAGGGGTATTGGAAGATTTCCAGCAATACTATAAGGAACAGACGGGAGAGGATATCCGGATTGTCTATCAGACTTTCGATATCAATGAAATCATGCTGACCAAGATTGAGAAGGGGCATGAGGATTTTGATGTGGTCTGTCCGTCGGAATACATCATTGAGCGCATGTTGCACAAAGGACTGCTGCTGCCCATCGACACCGTTTTTGCCCACTCACCCAATTACATGAAGGGGGTAGCCCCTTATATCCGCCAGCAGATTGACAAGCTGACGGTGCCGGGCGACCAGCCTGCCAGCCGGTATGCGGTCTGTTACATGTGGGGTACGGCCGGACTGTTGTACAATAAGAAATATGTGTCTGTTCAGGATTTACGCTCCTGGGGGTGTCTGTGGGACAAACGGTATGCAGGAAAAATTCTGATGAAGGACTCTTACCGTGATGCGTATGGCATGGCGTTGCTGTATGCCCATCGGGAAGACTTGAAAGACAGTACCCGCAGTGTGGCCAGCCTGATGAACGACTATTCACCGGCTTCTATGGACTCGGTGGAAAAATACCTGAAACTGCTGAAACCCAATGTGGCAGGTTGGGAAGCCGATTTTGGCAAGGAGATGATGACCAAGGGGAAGGCATGGATGAACATGACCTGGAGCGGCGATGCGCAGTGGGCCATCGAAGAAGCTGCGGAGGTAGGAGTGGATTTGGGATATACCATTCCGGAAGAAGGAAGCAACGTGTGGTACGACGGCTGGGTGATTCCCAAGTATGCCCAAAATCCGAAGGCCGCCAGCTATTTTATCAACTTCCTGTGCCGTCCGGACATCGCCTTGCGGAACATGGAAGAAAACGGGTATGTCAGTTCCATTGCCGCTCCGGAAATTATGGAGGCCTGCATTGATTCTACTTTGAACAAGGAAGTGGATGCCAGTTACTTCTTCGGTCCGGAAGCCCGGCATGTGAAATTGCGGAACACACAGTATCCCGACAAGTCGGTGATAGCCCGTTGCACCATGATACGCGATTTCGGCGACAAGACTGTAGATGTGCTGGAAATCTGGTCGCGAGTGAAAGGTGATAATCTGAACAGTGGGCTGGTCATTCTGATTCTGCTGGTGTTTGTCGGACTGAGTGCTTGGCAGATTCGTCGTCGCTGGCTGCGCTACAAGCGGAGCCATTACAAGCGCTCGCGTCGGAAGCTTCGCCGCAAGTGAGTCACAAATTGAGAGAACCAAAAAGAAACCTCCTTTCCGGGTGCGCCCGAAAAGGAGGTTTTCTTTATGTGTGATGTGAGGGAAAAATCAGATAGACAATTCATGCAATACGTTCACCAGTTCGCGGTCAATCGGCTTGTCGTTCTTGATAGCCTTGGCAAACGGTACGTACACAATCTGGTCGTTTTCGATACCGATCATCACGTTGCGCTGGCCTTCCATCAAAGCCTGGATGCTGGCTACACCCATACGGCTGGCGATGATACGGTCGTGAGCCGTCGGACGTCCACCACGTTGCAAGTGTCCCAGAATGGTGACACGTACATCATACTGTGGATATTCGTTTTTCACACGTTCTGCATAGTGCATGGCTCCTCCGGTGATTTCACTTTCGGCTACCAGTACGATGGAACTGTTCTTTGATTTACGGAATCCGTTGTTGATGAACTCTTCCAGCTGGTCTACTTCCGTGTTGAATTCCGGAATGATGGCTGCTTCTGCTCCGGCGGCAATGGCACCGTTCAATGCCAGGAAGCCGGCATCACGTCCCATTACTTCGACGAAGAACAGACGCTCATGAGAAGTCGCGGTATCACGAATCTTGTCCACTGCATCCAGAATGGTGTTCAGGGCTGTGTCATAACCGATGGTCGTGTCTGTACCAAACAGGTCATTGTCGATGGTGCCGGGAAGTCCGATGCAAGGTACGTCAAACTCTTGTGCCAGCAGACGGGCACCGGTCAAAGAACCGTCTCCACCGATGATGATGAGGGCATCGATGCCTTCACGTTGCATGGTTTCGTAAGCGATTTGACGTCCTTCTGGGGTACGGAATTCCTGACAACGTGCGGTTTTCAGGATTGTACCTCCTAATTGTATGATATTGCTGACGTTTTCAGTCTTAAACTCCTTGATTTCACCTGTAATCAATCCTTTGTAGCCTCTGTAAATACCTTTTACTTTCAGTCCGTTGTAGATAGCGGAACGGGTGACGGCTCTGATTGCGGCATTCATGCCTGGTGCATCACCTCCGGAGGTCAGAATACCGATACATTTAATAGTTCCCATAATTGTTAGTTGTTAGTTTGATTTTTATGAAGCAAAAGTACAAAATATGTAGTTATTCCGTGACACTTTCTCTGCTTATTCTTCGCTCATTATAACTTTTTTACACGCTTCCATCAACCATTTCGGCGTGGAAGTGGCTCCACAGATTCCAATGGAATGTGCATGTGACAATAAGTCCTTGTCAATTTCCTCAGGTTTGTCAATTTGATAGGAATTGGGGTTGACTTTCTTGCATTCCTGAAAGAGTATCTTTCCGTTGGAACTTTTGTGCCCGCAGACGAAGAAAATCAGGTCATGACTGGCCGCGAACTCCCGGATGTGGGGCATGCGGTTGGCCACTTGCCGGCAAATGGTGTCGAAATACTGGAAAGAGGCTTCCGGCGAGATGTGCTCCTCAATGTAGGATACAATCTGGCGGAACTCGTCGAGCGACTTGGTGGTCTGTGAATACAGTCGGATGTCTTTCGTCATGTCGAGCTTGGTGACTTCTTCCAGCTTTTCGATGACGATGGCCTTCCCTTGTGTCTGTCCTACCAGCCCCAGCACCTCGGCATGACCGTTCTTCCCGTAGATGACAATCTGCCGTTCCCGGCCGCTGGGAGTGGTGTCATACTCCTGCTTGATTCTTTTCTGCAGCCGTAGCACGACCGGGCAGGTGGCATCAATGATTTCAATCTGGTTTTTGCGGGCCAGTTCGTAGGTCTCGGGCGGTTCGCCGTGGGCACGCAGCAGCACCTTGACATTCCGCAGGCGGGCAAATTCTTCGTGATTGATGGTAATCAGACCCAGTTTTTTCAGACGCTCACATTCCTGTCCGTTGTGCACGATATCTCCCAGGCAATACAAGGGTTCTCCCTTTGCCAGCTCTTCTTCCGCTTTGGAGATGGCAGTGGTCACTCCGAAGCAGAAACCTGACTCCTTGTCTATTTCAACGTGATGCATGGGTGGCTTTTTCAAATTGTTCCTTTAACCATTCTTTCTGTTCGGAAATCGTCATCTCGCTGTTGTCCAGCAGGATGGCGTCGTCGGCCTTGCGAAGCGGACTCACTGCCCGGCTTTGGTCAATGCGGTCGCGTTCTTCCACATTGTGCAGGATTTCATCGAAGGAGGCTTCCTGTCCTTTGGTCTTGAGTTCCTCGTAGCGGCGCTGGGCACGGATTTGCGCGGATGCGGTGACGAATATTTTCAATTCGGCATTGGGAAATACAGCCGTACCGATGTCTCGTCCGTCCATGACGATGCCTTTTTCCTTGCCCATTTCCTGTTGCTGGCGTACGAGCGCCTCACGTACGAAACCAAGGGCAGATACGGGGCTGACATGGGACGAAACTTCCATGGTGCGGATACGTTCTTCTACATTTTTCCCGTTGAGGAAGGTCACCGGGCGCTGGGTTTCCGGGTTGAGCTGGAACGAAATGTGAATCCGGTCCATCTGCTGGCGCAGGTCTTCTTCACGGATGCTTCCGTCGGCATTGAACAGTCCGTTTTCCAGGCAATACAGCGTGACGGCCCGATACATGGCTCCGCTGTCTATATAAATGTAACCGATTTCTTTGGCTAAATCCTTAGCCATGGTACTTTTCCCGCAGGAAGAGAAACCATCGATGGCAATGATAATCTTTTTCATGTGTTGGTTGCAATAAAATTGATTGGAATAGGGGCAAAGATAGTGTAAATCCTTTGTATGTGGATGTTTTTGAGTAAAGTTTTTAGCAATTCTCCTATTTAATAATAGGAAGTAAGAAACGGCATGTGCATAAACGTTAAAACCTTTCTTTGTATAGAGTAGATTTCTTCTTTATATTTTCTGTTTCACACTAAGGGATTTGTATCCCACAGTGTGAAATATATATCCCACAGTGTGGTTTTTATATCCCACAGTGTGAAACAGAGAATTTGACGTTGGGCTTTCTGCTTAATTCAGGTGTGAAATAAAAAAATCATTGTTTTACATTATTTTTACTTCGGGAGAGTGAATTTCTGAAGATTTGTGTTACCTTTGCCACGTATAAAGTATTAACCTTTTTAATAAACACATTTATGGAAGTCAAGAAATCGCCTAAAGCGGACCTCGAGGGTAAAAAGACCACGTGGTTATTGGTAGGTTTCGTACTGATCTTGGCAGCGATGTTTGTGGCGTTCGAATGGACAGAACGTGATAAACAAGTCACTACCGATACCGGTATCACCGAACCAATTTTTGAGGAAGAAATGATTCCTATCACTGAACAGGAGGAACAGAAACAAGCTCCACCTCCTCCCGAAGCACCGAAAGTAGAAGAAGTGATCCGGCGGCTGGAAAAGGGCGAACAGGTTGAAAAGATGCAGTATATAGATGAAACCTATTATGACAGTTCTATGGATCTGAGCAAGGTGATTGATCAGGAAAGGAATGGGAATGAGAATGGAGAATTCTAAAAAAACAATTGAAAATGGCAAAGCCGTACTTGGCATTGAATTTGGTTCTACCAGGATCAAAGCCGTATTGATAGATGAAACGTATAAACCGATCGCGTCAGGTGATCATGTCTGGGAAAACCGTTTGGAGGATGGTATCTGGACCTATACATTGGATGATATCTGGACAGGTTTACAGGACAGCTATCAAAATCTGGCAGCAGATGTACAGAAGCAGTATGGAGTTTCTCTGAAAAAGGTAGCTTCTATTGGCTTCAGTGCTATGATGCATGGTTATATGGCATTTGATCAGGAGGGAGAACTCTTAGTACCGTTCCGTACGTGGCGAAATGGTATTACACAGCAGGCAGCGGAAATATTGACAGAAAAGTTCAGGTATAATATTCCGCAGAGATGGAGCATTGCCCATTTGTATCAGGCAATTTTAAAAGAAGAATCGCATATTGATAAAATTGCCTTTTTTACAACACTTGCAGGTTACGTACACTGGAAGCTGACAGGCGAGAAGGTACTTGGTATCGGCGATGCTTCCGGTATTATGATGCTGAGAAGCTGCAGATCTTTGATGCGCTGATCGCCGATAGGAATCTTCCGTGGACACTGGAACAGATTTTACCCAAGGTTCTTCTGGCAGGAGAAAATGCCGGTGTATTGACAGAGGAAGGAGCGCGTCTTTTGGATGTTTCCGGACAATTGGAGGCAGGAATACCGCTTTGTCCGCCAGAGGGTGATGCGGGAACAGGTATGGTTGCTACAAACAGTGTCAGGCAGCGAACCGGAAATGTATCTGCAGGTACTTCTATATTTGGAATGGTTGTTCTGGAAAAGGCACTTGAGAAGGTGTATCCGCAGATCGATCTTGTCACAACACCGGATGGCAGTCTGGTTGCGATGGTACACGCAAATAACTGTACTTCTGATGTGAATGCATGG
>OHLH01000130.1_pt1 | contig 51673 bp, 47 predicted proteins | sample 1569061 | NCBI WGS metagenome assembly OHLH01 (sample SAMEA3879603, study PRJEB24766) | human gut metagenome | biome: human-associated habitat; feature: feces | place: USA | collected 1985/1987
CCGGGCGGATTCGGGACTTTAACCCGTTAGAAACGTGCGCCGCTAGGCGCACAACAATAAAGCCGCCGGTGTACTTAATGCACCGGACGGCTTCAAAATCCTAAGCGTTAGTCATCCACACGCTTCACATCGTCTTTCTCGTCCATATCCCACATATATGGCGCGTTCTTTGACTTCTTCGGCAAAATAATATTGAGAAGAATAGCGCAAAGTGAGCAAGGCACGATACCTGAACCGCCAAATATAAGCTGTACATAGTATGGCAGATGTGATGTAGCACCGGTTGTAGCGCCAAGTCCGTAGCCTAAACCGATTGCTACTGAGATAATTGTAATCTCACGGCTGCCGATTGGCTCCTTTGTGATGAGCTCAATTCCCGAAATCAGGATAGAAGCAAACATCATAACAGCAGCTCCGCCGAGCACTGACTGAGGCATGATTGACATGAGAGCTCCAATCTTTGGGCAGAAGCCACAAATAACGAGGAATATAGCTCCCATTGAAATAGCAAATCTATTGACAACCTTTGTCATTGAAACAAGACCTACATTCTGTGAGAATGAGGTATTTGGCAGTACTCCGAAAAGCGCTGCAAATGATGAACCAAGACCATCACAGATAACACCGCCTGAAAGCTCTGAATCTGTAGCCTCTCTGTCCATTCCACCCTCCACACAGGCTGAGATATCGCCAACTGTCTCGATTGCAGTAACGATAAACATGATGCCGATTGGGATGATTGCATTGGCATGGAAGGAAATTCCCACATCTGACAGCTTTCCAAAGCCTATAAAGCTTGGAACTGCTATCCATGCCGCATTTTTAACCTCATCAAAGTTTACAACCCATGAGTATGTGTATTTAACACCGTCAGCGGTCACACCTGTATGTGACATGGTAAGTGTCATAATGATTGCTACAACATATCCTGCCAGGATACCAAAAAGGATGGCAGATGATGAAAAAATACTGCGCGATGGTGCAAAATGCTTAAGAAGCACGATTACTATAAGTACAACCATTCCAATAAAAAGGTTAGGCAGTGAGCCGTAATCATTTTTGCCTGTTCCACCACAGAAGTAGTTGATTCCCACTCCAAGGAGTGAAAGTCCGATTGCTATAACAACTGAGCCTGTAACGATTGCCGGGAAAAACTTGCGCAAAGGCTTTAAGAAGGCTCCGAGTATGCCCTCGAAGATACCTCCTACAAGGCAGGCTCCCATAATAGCTCCATATGCTATAACTCCGCCGCCACACGCTGCAACTGTATTATTTAATACTCCAAGAAAGCCCGAAGAGGTTCCCATAACGATAGGTACCTTTCCGCCGACAGGTCCGATGGAAAACATCTGTACTAATGTTACAATACCCGCGATAATCATTGCATTCTGTAAGAGAGCTGTTCTAAGCTCCGCAAAGCCAGCGTCCGCTGTGAGCCCGCATGCTCCCATAACAATGATAAGAGGTGTAAGGTTTCCGATGAACATAGCCATAACATGCTGCAGTCCAAGCGGAATAGCCTGAGACAGAGGTATTCTGCCCTCAAACTGGTAAGGTGAAGAGTTCGTTGTCTTTTTCATTGGTTCCTCCAAATAATTATACTCTTAATTTAATAAAAAATTTACAAAATTATTTTACGAGCATAAGGCTATGTGGTCAATTTAGTATTACTTATAATATAATGTCCATTTACTTATAAATAAATGCTATTGAAATTAGTTTCTGACAACAACAGGGCACACCACAACCGGTATGCCCTATTTATATAATCTAAATTTGGGTATTCAAACTTTTTGATGGGCAGTCTTTGTGAGGGTGTAACTTGAGGGTTTGGCTTGAGGGGGCTGGTTTGAGGGTTTTTCGTGAGGGTTTGACTTATGATGAATTAAATAAAAAACAGGGTTAGTCATTATTACAATGATTAATTCTGTTTCTTTTTTATCCTTCTTTTCGTATGATATTTTTTGCGGAAATCTCAAACAGAAGGAGGATACATGAATAGTATTTCGCCATTGCTTGGATCCAATAGCAAAGCCTTGGAAAATGCATCAACAGCATTATCATACTCACCCCCTACTTGCATAGGCATTTCCTAAATCCATATATACATCTGAATTTTGCTCAATCTCAATTGATTTAGAAAAAAGCTCTACAGCTTTATCAAATTTTTCAATTCCCATCATTGCAAAACCTTGCATCTTATAATCAAGTGCTTGTTCGTTCAATTTGCATACCTCCTCGTTAAATAGTGTTATTAAAAACAGAATAAGAATTTAGTTCTTTGACCTCTACATTTATACCTTTTGATTTCAATGTTCCTATCAAAGATGGCTCGAAGTAATCATAAAATATTGCTTCATACCCATTAAGTGGCCATTCGCGATCTACAATTTGTTTTCTCACATCTGAATAATTGCAGCCTGTTCCATCTGCCAAAAATTCTATTCGTCTCGACTTCTCGTCATATTTAACATTTCTAATAGAACTAAACGGCATTACAAATGCGTATCCTGTTGAATCAGCATTTCTTGAATTTAATCCTGCCGCAAATGCCACTTGCTGAAAGTGATATAACGCATTCTCATCCATCCATAGTTTTTCATTAAGGCGGTCTTGTATCCAATGAGAAGCAAGATTTTTCACAACAGTACTTAATATTATTGCTATAATAAAAGTCACAACAAATATAATTCCAAATATTTGTAATTTTTCATAATCATTATTAGAAATCACAAATATACCTACGCAAAACGAAACAATGGAGACAATACATAATACGGTTGTCACAACTCTAGGAATAATCCATTTTTTTTCTTTACGAATCCTATTTTTTCTAGCCTTTTTTTTATTCTTTTTTGTAATATTAAAATTCATAAGTTATGCTCCTTTTTTAATTTGCGACCAATAGATCCCATGCTTTTTCTGTCTTTTTACCCAAATCTCCAAAAGCATACACCTTTTCTTTGTTAGGATCATATTTAATAATATATTTATATACCTGGCTAACAAAATAATTCTTCTTTACCAAACTAGATATTGTGATATTTCTTTGTGTATCATCATCTGCCTTTAAATATGTAGAAGTATCTGATATTTTAGAAGCAGTATTCTTGACAAATGTGAGTCTCTTTTTCAAATTTGAATCCGATGCAGCTTTTGCAGCCGCTACACTCTTTGCGCTTGATGATGCAGTTGTATAATCAATCACAGTTCTACTAGCAGATGCATGATTACTGTATGCAGCCATCTTACATTCCAGTTGCATTTCATACACTCTGTTTCGTAAAAAAATCGTTCAAACGCATCATTTAAAACCATAATTTCTCGAATGTGTGAAAAAGACACGTTATTAACTAAAACATGTGGATCTGTGACAAATTCGTTCGACACTGTCGAACTTTTTCCAAAATCTGGTAATTTAATTTCTCTCGACACTGTCGAACCAATTTGAGGATATACTTTATAAAATTTTCCACAAGCCTTAAAAAGCGTATAGTTCATTCCTTTTTGATCAATCTGTTTTTCAAAATTTTTCAAAAGATGAGAACCATATTCTGCTCTGTCACTGCCATCTTGTTCATATTCAACTATATAGTAACCAATCGCCCAATTACGCAATGTCATGAGCTGATTTACAGCACTTTTTGCTGCTGAACTTGCTTTATCATTTATTTGCTTAATACTATCTGCAAGCAGTTCAAATTCCATTGCATTACCTCCAATACATTGTCCTAAGACTATTATAAATTCGCATAGACACAGTATACCACAGCTCTTGTATCTATGTGATTTCTTTTTTATTGTTTTTGCCGATACGAACTCATCTTCTCCACAGTAACCTCCGGATAAAAGGAAGTCAGTATCGTTGCTCTAGGAATTCCTGCAGCAAGTGCCATCTTAAGCTCTTCCTTCTGCTCAAGTGTATATGATCAGTGTATCATTCGATTTGTAATAGTATCTTCCCACTGAGGCTTTTCCCTTTCAGGATTCCTTATAGGCTTACCACCTGCATTTCCACTAGAAGCACTATCATTTACTGTATTATTTGCTTTCCTTCATATTTATCATATTGTCCATCTGTTAACCCTACTTTATTAAATTAAATGACATTTGCGGATTCATATTATACCTTCTTTTCTGATTACGAAAAAGCACCTTTTATTAAGCATTCAACAAAAAACCTCACCAGTACTTCTACCAGTGAGGTTATTATATCATATCGCCACTTCCATAAGCATCAAATCTGCTCATTCTCTGCATTGTTTGGCGTAAAATTGGCGTATTTTTGTAATTTTACAAATTTCCACCAATAAGGTACATCTCGTTTTTAGTAGAGCTTTGCACCTGCTGGAATGTGGTTATCAACCATAAGAAGATGAAGCTCTTCATCCTCTGAATCCTTAAGATTGTTTACTGCTGAAAGTAACATACCGCAAGATTCAATTCCCATCATCTTTCTTGGTGGAAGATTAGTTATAGCAATAAGTGTCTTTCCAACAAGCTCTTCTGGCTCATAATAAGCGTGGATTCCGCTTAAAATAGTGCGGTCTGTGCCTGTTCCGTCATCTAAAGTAAACTGTAATAATTTCTTTGACTTAGGAACTGCTACACACTCTTTTACCTTAACAGCTCTGAAATCTGACTTGCTGAATGTATCAAAGTCTACTTCTTCCTCAAATAAAGGCTCAATCTTTACATTAGAGAAATCAATCTTCTCCGGCTCGGCTTTTACCTCTTCTGAAGGCTTAGAACTTACGCCATTTTCATCCTTTACGCCACCAATGCTCTTCATTGTCGGGAATTTTTTTGATTGCTAAGCTAACTCTTGTATATCCTTGCAAACCCTTGGAAAATGGGCTTTCCCGGATTCTATATACTTGGATACTCTTGGACGTTTTTTTGACTTTTGTGCGTCCAAAAGATGTCATTCGCCTTAAAATACGTCTTTTTATTTTATGCATGTACTGCTGTGTCAAACACAACAATACTTAGCAAGTATAACATATTTGTCACAGTATGAATAGGTATATTTTTCAATCTTCAAAGAGTTCAATCGCAGGACTCTTTTCTAAAAAATATCCATATTTTTTGATAATTTCTCAATTACTGATTTGGTAACATCTGGGTTTGCTTCTGCATATATGTTCATGGTAGTCGATACATCAGCATGTCCCATTACCTCTTGAATTACTTTGATGTTGGTTTCATTCTCGCAAAATCTTGATGCAAACGTATGTCTGAAGATATGGCAGGAGAATCTTGGAATCATAACAGGTTCTCTCTTCTCCTTTTTAGCAGCCACCTCTTCTTCTGAATTATGTGTATCCACAATTCTCTTGATTGCCCGGTTTACTGCTGCTGGGTTATGTGGCATCCCAAATCGGTTTGTAAATACAAAATTAGTCATTCCATCCACATTCTCAACACAAAAGCCTTCCTGCTTCTGTCTCTCATATTCTTCTTGAAGCACATCATATACCTGCTGCATCATAGGTATTCTGCGATTACCAGCTTCTGTCTTTGGCAAAGATACTCTAAACTCACATTTATATGAATCATCCGCTCTCTGATAATAGGTTAAGCTATGATTGATATCAATGATTCGATTCTCCAAATCAATATCATCCCAGCGTATCCCAATTGCTTCTCCTATTCTGCATCCGGTTCCTAACAAAAATACAAAGAATGGATACCAGTGATAAAAAAACGGATTCTTTGCTACATACTCCATGAATTTTCTCTGCTGATCCACAGTCAACGCTCGCCTTGTTTTTCTGGCACCACCATTACGCTTTTTTACTTCACAGTATGCTCCATCTACCGGATTCTTCCTTATGATATCATCTCTGACAGCAAGTTGAAATGTAGGTCTTAATACTGTGTTAATTGTCTCAAGCGTATTAATCTGTAATCCCTGATTATTAATCAAGTCTGTATAAAAGAACAACACGTCTGAGTATTTCACATCTCTTACTTTCTTCTTGCCAAATGTATCACGAATAAAATGATTCCATGTATACAAATAATTACTGTAAGTAGTGCTACGCAATTCTGTTTTAGTTGATATGTACCTGTCAAATAAAAAGTTCACATCAGCCTTTCCTGCGACATAGACATCCAGTCCATCCAACTGGTCTTTTTGTAACTGTTCTTCTCTTTCTCGAAGTTTTACCAAAGACTTTGCATAAATGGTTCTTTTCTTGCCTAATGGATCAATATATACATATGAGTATCTTCCGTCGCCTTTTCTGTAACCCTCACCCTTTCTTAATACTCTGCCTTTACCATCTTTTCTACAAGCCATTATTCTCTCCTTTCTGGAGAAAAGAGCCTGTTCTACTGATTAGCCTGTTGCTTCATTTGTAATTCAACGCCCATTCTAATCAATTGCGAAATGGATAGATTATGAGTCTCAGCATACTCAACCATTATCTGGTATTCCTCTTCTTTGAATTTAACAGTCACCTTATGATCAAAAGGTTTATCTGCTTTTGGTCTTCCAGTTCTAGCCATCTGTATGCCTCCTTCATATCTTAATCATATTATACTTTTGGTCTGACCGAAAGTCAATACATTTTTTCTCTCTTGGCTCATTTTTCTCCATACTTGTTTGTATTTCTTCTATAGTAATGCGTCATTTCTCATAATTACTTATAAAACTCGTCATCTACAATGCGGAAAGTTTCAAGATATTCGTCAATAATATCCAGATTAACCAACACCAGCTGATTCACTTTATAACATGCCTTTGCATCCTTCGCTAACTGCATAAACTTTGACACACTCATTGAATACATCTCTGCTCCTTCTGAATATCTGACAAATCTTTTATTATTAGTCTTTTTAGTTCTGCTGTCCATTTGCTAACTCCTCCATTACCATTTTGCGAGCTACAGGTAACAGATCAAACTGTCGTATCAATGCTCTGTCTATTTCTTCTCTCACGCCTGAACCCTCAATGACAGTTCCACTTTTTGCTCTAATGCAACCTTTTGAAATTGTCTGTGCATCTTCAGGCATAAAATCAGAGATCTTACTTAATCCAAATCCACTCACATCCTTCGGATTTAAAATTACATGTACCGGGATATCCTTTAACTTACTGCTCAAAGGGACTACTGACACCTGCGGTGCGCCATCATGATTACTGGCATCACATGAAATAATTATTCCTGGTCTAATCCCTCCCTGAATGCCATGTGGATTTTTTCCAAAATCCGCATAGACGACATCAAATTTATTATATTTACCATATCTTCTTTTTTCTGTTCGTCTGCTCATATCTATGCTCCCTTCTTGATGTGCATATCCAATCTGCCCTCATCTACAGTCACCACAATGCCGCCTGCTTCAATAACCAGTCCTACCTTAAAATAAGCATCCGCAACACTGCTGGATATAGCTGCCATATTCGCAACAACTACTCCTCTGATTTGCTTTTTGCGGATCATATTCACAATCTGATTCCACTGGCGATCAACATCTCTCTGCGAAAAGCCATTGCGTCTCATCTTTCCCACGATTGAATATTCTTTTCTCTTTACAAATTCATGTATATATTTGCTCTGCTTGTCTTCAAGCATATTTACTTTTTCCAATGGAGCCTGCACTGAAAGATATTCTATGCAATCCATCTTTTTAATCTTTCTTCTCATTCTCTGCCTCCTATGCTGACTTCAAAGCCTGCTCTATCATAAAATCAAATGTCTTTTTCAAATAATCCTGCTTATCTGCAGGTAACCGCTTTAGTCTCGAATCTAATGAATCCGGTGTACATTCTATTGCAAGTAAGCTATTTGCGTCGGTTTCATAAACTTCCATAAGCATATACAAATTTTTCATGCTCAGGTTTCTTCCTCCTTGCTCCACCTGTCCAAGTGTCGAAACACTTATTCCAGTTTTAGCAGCAACCTCTTCAATGAGAAGTCCTTTGTCCTTACGGATATCACGAATCACCGGACCAATTTTATATCCTTCATATTTCATCGTCGTACCCTCCAATGTCCTGTGCCATTTCTCTAATCATCTCTACCGCCGCATCTTCTGTTTCATACTGACCAAGCCACTTTCCACTCGAATCATGTACTACTGTTCCGAATGCAGTCTGTGTAAATCTGCAATCCTTCACAGCCGGGACTTGTTTGTCCCGACCGGAATGATTTTCTGTTGTCGCTCTACCAAAGGACTCCGTTAGCATCCAAAATCCTCTGCATGGGATGCAATAATTGGCACCGGACCGACTTCAAGAGAATAGAGCCATATGCCCATATCTGTGATGGTCTTTACAAATTCTTCCAAATCATAAATATCATCTGTGATCTCATTCAGGCTTCTGACTACTACAACCTCAAAATCTTCCTCTTTAAGTGTTGCAAAGAAAGCATTCAGTGCTTCTCTGTCATAATCTCTTGTCATTGAGCGGTCACAATACACATCATTGATGATTACTCCATTTGGCAATGCCTGATCACGCATATTCTCGACCATCTGAACTACATTAAGTTCTGCTCTGCGGGACTTTACAAATGCAATGCCCTTTGCAAGCTCCTGATTATCTGTTTCATTATTTCCTACTACATTAAAGTTTCTCTTATTCATTTTGCTGTCTCCTTTACGTTTTCGTATTGGAGAGTTTTGGCGCCTCCACTCTCGTGGTGTGCTGTTCCTTAGCACATTTATATTGTAACCTGCCCCCCTCTAATTGCCGACCGTGTACAGGCGACAGTTATGTCGTGTAAACACGACAATAATTAAGAATAAAAAAGAACAGTAACAGACCTTTTATAATCTATTACTGTTCTTATATTTTGCAGAGTTACAATAATCCATCTGGATTAGGATGTGTTTTAAAGTAGATATGTAAATTAGTATGCCTCTCCAAAGAATGTAAACCTTCTTTGATATACCTCCATGATGCACCCATATTATTAGGTACTCCATTTACAACATCTGACTCCAGAAATGCAGGAAATAAATATTCTTTTCCTATAAATTTCTCATAAAATTCATCCGCATATTCTTGCTTTAAATTTTTGTCTAAATTAATCTCATTGTACAAAGCATGATCCAGATTGCAAGACATAAAATACATTTCATATGGAAATGATTTTATCATCGTCTGATTCAATAAATATTCCAATATATCTCTCTTATCCTTATTTCTTCCTATTGCACGCTGTGGGTAAGTACAGCTAATATTGGTAGTTGAATATTCGAATGCATATGTTGGGCCATTTACGATAGCGGAATCCGGAATATATGCCCCATCCATATCAAATATTTGAACAATTTGTATAACATCCGAATTTTTTAATTTCTTATCTTTAATCACTTCTTGAACAGCTTCATATATTCTATTCTCAACATTAGCTATAGTTACCGTTGGATCACTTGTTATATCTCCATTTGTAAATCCAAAATCAATTTCCTTATTCCTTCTGTATATTTTTTTAAAAATATTTTCCAAAGCTGCCTTATCTGACGAACCTTCAACAATAAAAATAATCGTTTTTTTCTCTTTTGCCATAGTTACCCCCTATTCTCAGACTCTTTAAGTCTCTTCTCAAAATTAGGGGAAAATGTTAATTTACCTTGTTCTGTTCCAACCTTTCCAGCTTTTCGGAATGCATATCCCATCGCCAGCAGATCATCCTCATCGTACAGATCTTCTTTTTGTCCTCCTACTGTAATTGCACGGATATAGAAATCTCTCTTATTATGATTCTTTTCAATCCCCTTCAATCTGATATAGCGATTTTCCGGATTGACAGTTGAACATACAATATTTTTTGCATCTAACTTTTCCAGTATACGTAGATTATGTGATGTAAATATCAACTGCCCCTTCATTTCGCTGTGCATCATTCCCAGCAATTCTCCAAGTAAATATTCAAATATTCCGGAATCCAGTTCATCAACAACCAGACAAACCCCCTCATTATTATATACAGATATAAGGTAATTCAAAATAGATACGATACGCTTAATTCCTTCAGATTCATATCTCAACAAAAATTCTTTTCCATCTCTAACAGAATATACCTCTACCTGAATTGCTTTTGTTCCATCAGGACGTTCTAATTCCATTTTCTCTTTCAATCGAATCTGTAAATTAGGTATCACTGATTTAATTGCCATATTAATTGCATCAATAACTATTTTTACCTGTTCATAATCTTCTTGCGGTATTTCTGTTACACCTGAAATAGCAAGCGGCATAATCGCCTGCATAATCTCTGTTTCGGTCTCTTTGTGAACATTGATTGGGATAATCTGATTATTATTGATAGTCCCTAACTGGTTAACTTTAATCACATTAAAGTCAACATAAGCAAACTGTAATATGCCTAAAATAACATTTCTAAAATCTCTTACTTCCATACTGTCTTCTAGTTTTTCAATATTGGCCTTTACAAGCTGATTAAAAAAAACAGAAATATTCTTCTGGGCACAAATAAGTGCTAAATTCTGCATATTTGTCAAAAAAGGAATATCTCTTAAACTTGATAAATGATTAGATGTTACACTGATATTATGTGTTTCTAAAACATCCGTATTTCCATAATAAGGATTACAAAAAGAAATATCCCGTTCCGCTTTCCAGGACGCCCCTCGCTTCCAATACCATAATTCCTCCATATAAATCTGAACTGCCTTTTCTTTCTCGTCCACCTGTAAAGAAGCTTGATAAACCACCTTATATTTTTCTTCTCCAATCCAAACAAAGAATTCCGTACGGATACAGCTAGTACCGTCTTTTGACAAAATACCTTCATACATCTCGTAATTTATAGGACTTCCTGTAAGTATCTGTCTTAACATATCTAGTGATTCTACTAATGCTGTTTTCCCGGAACCATTCTGCCCATAAATGCCTACAATATCTGTTTTATCACACATTGCTTTTTTATTAATGCTTCCATAATTCATATACATAACATCTCCGTACGCAACGTTTTTTATATTACGTATTTCAGAGCGCATAATTCTTACTTTATATTTATTTTCCATGGTTATTCTCCTAACACATAAGCACTTTTTACTCGCCCTACTATTTTATACCAGTTCCGACATTTTGTCCATACTGATTATCGTTTTTGTTTCCTTTTAAATATTATTATATGTACAATCATACAAAATATTCATTTTCACCTAGTCTCTTCCATTTTTATTTCTTAATTTAATCAGTTATTTGAACATTTTTTAAAGCTCTCATCATTGCCAGACACTGTTGAATTTGAAGTTCACTCATATTTGAAAGAACATTAATTGCTTCCGATATTAATGAAACTTTTGTATCCTCAGTTTTTCCATGCATAATATACTGTTCTGACACATCCAAAGATGAGACCAGACGCTCTAAAGTTTGAACCTTAAATTCACCACCATTTTCAATAGCAGATAACGCCTGTCGGCCAATTCCTATACGGTCCGCTAATTCATCCTGAGTTAATCCCAATTCTTTTCGCCTATCAGCTATACGTGTTCCTCTATCATAATCTTTAGCCTTTCCAGCCATCTGGTCTCACCTCCTTCCTTTTTTCATAAAAAAACGCCCAACGAAAATATACTTGTAACCTGCATTACAAACATATCTTCGTCAGGCGTTGGTAGCTATAGAATCCTATGCTCCGATTTGCTCTGTACGATTCTCTTCTATAATTTTTTTTTACTTGATGCTCGACCATCATGGAGGGAAACTGCCACAACAGCCTTGCATATAGGACATTTTATTGAAACGATGCCCTTCGATCCTCGCAATAAATCAAACAATCGCTTGTTCTTACAGCAAGGACAGGCAACGTGAATGTACTCATCTTCCACACTTGCACCTCCTAGTTTATGCGTAAGGCAACCGTCATGATTTTACCTGCTAAGGTAGCGCAATTACATTATAGAACATATGTTTGTATTTTGCAAGTCATATTCATTTTTCAAAAAAAAAAGCCGAAGTAGAATGCACACATATAATTTATGTATGCATTTCTACTCCGGCTTTGTTTCCTTTAGGTCTTAGCCTAAGAACTAGCTCGTCCAAGTATTAAATACTCTATTTATTTGTGATATATTTTTCCAAGCAATCTTGTACCTGACTACAAAGCAAATCCACATCAATATAATCATAACGCCCATGTCTTCCGTGAATTAATACTGCTTTTCCATCTCTTATACCCGGTGTGCCTATAAAAAATCCATTTTCAGCACCTCCATGAGTGTATATCTTTTCGTTCAGAGTGATATCTTTCATTCAGATTCCCTCCTTACATCTCAGAATTATCAATTTTACTTGATACAGCAGATAAGATACTTCCCCACTGTGACTCCAAGTTATCAAACAACATTCTGTTTGAATCTGTGTCTTTCATAGCAGATCTTGCCTTTACATAACTTAAAATCAAAAGCATAATAGCATCTCTCACCTTTGCTTTATCAACTGAATCATCGGCAGAATCTACTTTAAGTGCCTCACCACACAAAGGTTCTATTACTTTTTGATAATATGCGTGATTTGTATTTAATTTAATAACCATCTTATCTCCCAGCAGTGTTTCAGTCTCAAAAAGTACTGAAGCAGGGTATGAAACCGTTAAAATAGAATACATTCTATTGTTGATAGCTTCCTTACGTGCAGCTCTTTCAGCCTCTGTTTCCCCAGTACTTCCTGCTGTTTCGTCTAAAATCTTTTCAATTCTGGCAGCTTCTTCCTCTTGCGTCATATTATTTTTTGTTTGATTCATAGGAAGGACATCGTCTAAATCTGTCATGATATCTGCCACATTATCAAAGTGGTTTTTAACTTGGTTTTGTTTTGCCTTTTCTATTGCACGATCTTCTTTGATACGTTTTCTTAAAGACGTAATCGCTCCTGTCAATTCAGATTTTAATCTATCTTTCAATGCACCAATTGGCTCTGCACCTCTCTTGATATATCTAACCTGAAAACATTCATCCAACTCTGGCGGAAATGAAATCTCACATCCCCACCATCTGTCATTATCCTGATATGAAAACTGTCCACGTTTTTGTCCAATTAAATAAGGAATTTTATCGTACAACACTTCTCGGTTAGCTCTTAAAATTGATACGCCCTCATTTTGATCTATTTTTCTCTTCTTTGCTTCATTATTTCCACCATCCCCGATGTTGGCACGCCATTCAAGCGGAAGCAATGATAACTTAATTCGAATTGTTGCCTTCTCCCCCGGTCTACCAGGAATATCCCAATCAAATGCGTATTCACTATACAACTGCGCTTTTGGATCTTGAGTTTCCTTGGTATCAAACTGCGTTGGTCCTGCCATATAAAGAGGATCATGCAAATACACAATTCGATTATCAAGATATATCTTCAACCCTGTTTCAATAAATTTCCTATAAGTTCTTCCAAGATAATTAGCTATAAGACCATTGAACTCGTTTGAATCAATTCTTCTTCCCGTTCCATCCATACGATCACAGTTTGATAAAACAACAAGTGTTCCTGTATTTTCTTCATAAAAATCCTTATATGCATCCGGAATGTCTTTCTTAATAGGTGTTGATATTATTGTCTTTCCAGCTTTTATTTCATCTAGATCAATATATGTATAGAGAAAATCTCTACTCTCATCATCTCTTGAATACACCTCAATTTTTCTGGCAAGTGATATTCCCCCTAAAGTCATACCTACACCAAATTTTCCGATGCCCAAACGTCCATTTTTATGTTCACGCATTGAACAACCAAGTTTTAAACATTTAGAAATGATGTCTTCTCCCATTCCTACACCGTTATCTGCTACTGTGATACTTACTATTTCTTCACTCTGTCTTTTCCCCAGCTTTACTGTTTTCTTTTCAAAATCAATTCTAATCTCTCTTGCACCTGCTTCGACTGCATTATCAACAATCTCCCCAAGTCCATTTTCGACAGAATAATCATTGTAACGCAACGACTCATACATGCGCGATACATCAATCAAATCCGTCCCTACTTCAGTTGCAAAATTTTCACTCATTATTTCTGTTGACATACAAATGTCCTCCTTGATACATATTTTCGGACATAGAAAAAGACCTTACATCACATCGATGAAAGGTCTCATTTATATCATTATACAATATACCAACAGAATTTAATTGAAAGTAAATTACACCTATAGAATATTGCAATAACTCTACAGATTAATACAGTCTTTCTCTAATATTCGATTTACGTACACCGTCCTGATATCTTTTATTCCCACAGCATTTACCATGAGACTTTCCATCTCGTCCGATTCTTGTCCTAAATCATAATATAAATTTTTTTATTTGTCAAGTCATATCCACTCATATTTATTCGTATTGATTCACATATATGTTTTTCAGTTTTGTCTATCCATCTAATTTTGGTTTAACAGCCTAGTCTTTATCCTCTTTTTCCAATTTATCACTTTATCTTAACTATGCTATACTTTCCATACCATAATTTTTCCCGTCTCATCTAACAACTTTGTTGTATAATGAACCTTGTTCCCCTTCTTAATAATAATCTCCATATTAATTTCCTTAAAAATGAACTTCATTTTGTACAGGAAATCAGCAAGCAGCTCTTTTTTTAGTTCAATCTCTATTAAAATCACTATATTTTGTTCAAAATCAATATTAATTAATCTCATTCCACTATTTACAGCCAATTCTGTTATCGCCGCAATCTGATCGTCCCTCTGCTTAAAAATATTCTTCCTTTTAGCATGCAAACTATCACCAATATTTTCTATCTCGTCTATTTTTATCATCTCTACAGCAATCTTATTCATATACGCCAATACATCTATTTGTTTAGCAATAAACCATATAATCTGCATAGAAAAAAATTTTTTTCTTTCATTCTCTTCAGTACCAAAAATTAACTCCACATTATCATCTGCTTGTAAAGAATATTTTTCATGATTAGCTACATTTCTCCAATCAGATAATTTTTCTCCTGCGAGCATATCGCAATATACCGCTTTAAATATTTCAAATTTATCTATTAAGTTTTGAACCATTACGCCCAATTTCAAATTTTTTATATCTTTACCGTTTTCAATAAATATGCACCCTCTTACAAATCGAATATACGATTTAATAGCCCCTTCAATTACTCCTCCAATATATTCCATCATATTGCTAAGGTCAATGTCTGGTCGTTGCCCTTCCACATGTGGTTCATATGCACTTCTAGCTTTTTGTGTCCACTTTTCTCCTGCATCAGTAAAATCTTGAATACATTCATTTAACCATGCTATAGCTTTTAAATGGTCTTTCTGTTTAGCATTTCTATATAACTCTATAATAAGATTTATACAGTCTTCCCATAATGTATCTCTCATTAAATTTATAAATTGTATATATTCAAACCTAAATCCACCGTTTTCTATTATCTGTTTAAGCAACTGTTTATTACTTACAAATTTGCAAAAAGCATCATATATTGAATCCGTTTTCAACTCCTTACCCATTGATAATTCTGTATTTAATGCTTCTATATACTCTGAATAACTATCTGCGATTTTAGCCATTAATCCACCTACTTTCTTTTTGCTATTTCCAATAGCATAATCAATTTCTATATTCGGCTAAACATTAAAACAAACTGCTCTGCTTCACAATTCACTGCTTCTATTTCATCTAATTCACTATAATCTTCAAACGATTCTGTCGTATATTCCTCTGCTGACAAAATGATTTATTCCCATTTATTGGTATAGCTACTTTACCAGCATACTTTGAGATAGAATTATCTTCCAAAACCCTTTCTGTCATATCAGCTGACTTATAAATCTTATCGCTGACAATCATTGCTGCAAATGCAATCATACACAGAAAGGTTATGATAAATATTTTTTTCTTCATTCAAAGCCTCAACTATAAATCTAGTTCAAAATTATCATCATCTATATCAATAATCTTTCCCGATACCTTTTTCGATTTCTTATCTGCCTGTGCTGTAACTTTCAGTGCCTTATTTTCTTCATCACTTGTTTTAAATAAACTATCAACGAAAGCCTTAATATCCATTGATTGCTCTGTTTCATTCTTCTCATATTTTTCTGAATATGATTTTGGAATCTTCTTATCTTTCATTTCATCGGTGCTTTTATTCAATGATTCAGCCAAAGCCTTATTCTCTGCGGTATTTTTGTTATACCAACAAAATTTCTTAGGATTCCATCTCCATTTAAACATTTTAAGTGTCTCTCTTGTCATTTCATCTGGTTTTCCATCAAAGTATAATTCAATAGAATTATATTCATAATTGTTTACTATTCTCATATCTCACACCTTCTTTTCAAATTCCATACTTTGATCTCTTATTTAGTGAAAATCCTAAAATTCCTCCTACGATGCCGCCCACTACATGCGCCATGTTAGAAATGTTATCATCCAGAACAACTCCATCATATACCTGCTGTCCCAAATAAATGGCAGCTACAAGTATGAAAGTGATTGGTATCTCTCCTTCTCGAAAGCTAGTAAATGAAGCCATTAAAATAAATGCAAATACAACCCCGCTAGCACCACATAATGCCGTATTCCAAAAGAAAACATAATTAATAACGCCCGTCACCAGAGCAGTAACTGCTATTACCTCTATAATTTTCATTGGTCCATGTTTTTCCTCAAGCATAGGACCTAGCAATAAGATATATGCCATATTCCCTATAAAGTGTTGCCACCCATCATGTCCAAATACATGTGTAAATAAGCGTAAATATGTAAGTGGTGACATTAAAGACGAATGATATGTCATAAATATCATCTGATTACTCTTGCCATTGGTAAGATAATTCAATAATGTTGCAATAAAACAAATTGCCGTAAAGCCTAGTACAACCGGAGCATTGAATGTGATTTTTATTTTTCTTTTCATCTTCAGTCACTCCCTGTTTACTTACTTCCAGCCTCCAGAAGAGCCTGCTTAAGTTCTTGTTCTACTTTTACAAGTTCTGTCTCTGCATCCTGGCGTCTCTTTGCTCCTTGCTCATGAATTTTTACAACCTCTGATATCGAAGAAATAAGCTGCTGGTTGCATCTCTTTAATGTTGCTATATCCACAACTGAGCGTTCTGCTTCTTTTGCAGTTTCAACCGTTGCCATTTTGAGAGTTTCAGCATTTCTAGTCAATAACTCATTCGTTTTTTCAGTTATCATATTTTGAGCAGACAATGCTCTCTGAGTATGTTCAATACCAAGTGCCAAAACCATTTGATGTCTCCATAGTGGAATTGTGTTAACCAGAGATGATTGTATCTTTTCCAACATTTCTTGATCATTATCTTGTAACAACCTAATTTGAGGTGCAACCTGCATTGCGATTACTCTAGTAAGCTCTAAATCATGTAGCTTCTTTTCAAAGCGATTGCATAAATTAACATACTTATTGTAGTTTTCAACATCTTCTTGCATTTGTGATGTTTCAGCTTTTACCTTCAACGCTTCAAGTTGTTCTCCTCTTGCCTTATCCAATGCCTTTTTGCCAGCAATAATATACATGGTCAATTCTCGATAATACTGTAAATTCAGATCATACATTTGCTCAAACATTTCAACATCTTGTGTCAAAACTACTTGATGCTTTTCTAAGTCCTTTTCAATTCTTGAAACATTTGTTTCTGCCTTTGCATAATTAGCCTTAATAGAATCTACGCCCCTTTTAGCTTTTTGGAATATTCCAAGAATTCCTTTCTTTTCAGTTTCTGTGGTTGCATCCAAAGCAACAGTAAGTTCTTTTAGCGCATCTCCTACATCTCCCAGTTCGCTAGTTTTTACTTTTCCTAAAATATTTACAGAAAAATCTGAAATACTTTTCTGTGCACTGGAACCATACTGAATAACCTGCTTGGCATTAGAAATGTCAATCTCATTTGCGAACTGTGCTACCATTTCCTTCTCATCATTACTAAGCATACTTTCATCAATAGATCCTGCATTATATTCAGTCTGTGTCTGTACAATAGGTTGAACTGTCTGCCTCACAGGAGCGCCCTCTAGTAAGATATTTGACTGTTTCTCTTCTTCCGGATTTAATGTAAGTTTTGTTTTTGTTTGATTTTCCATAGCTAGTCTCCTTTCAATTTACGCATTAGTGTTTTAATGGGCCTTCGCCCTTAACATATCCATCTTGTCCCATTATTTTCTGCAAGGCATTCGCTTTTGCTATGGTATCCATAGTTGCGACCTGATATATGCTATCTATTTTTCTCTCCACTGCCGCTATTACTGTGTCAATCGATTCCATAACCTTAGTATATACTTTATCAATCTGTTCTTTCGATACACCAGCCGTTAAATACTGCTGATGTGCAAATATTAACCTTAATGTTTCTGGCAAATAGTAATTTGAAAATCTATGCGTCCCCTCTACCTTATCTGGATACTTTTCCAGGGCGGTATTAAGTTTGTGTAACTTTTCTATAAGAATACCAATTTGCTTTTCCATATCTTCGTTTATTTGACTATGCTGTACATCTTCAAAATAAAAAATATATGAATCCAAGTCTGCCCCTTCTATGATTTTTTCAATAGTAGTCTCTATTTTCATATATTTCATATCATCTTCACTTTTTGAAGATTCAATAGTATGCAATACTTTAAATAATACTTCCGTATTTGGTGTCGATATATATAGGTTCTCACCATTAGTCAGTACTTCTAATATTATTGGGCTTCCTTCAAATTCCATTATTGCTGCAATATCGTCCAACAGAATCTCATATATATCACTTCCACCATAAAATCCAATTTTGTTAGAAAACAAGTACAGTTTTCCTTTAATAGATATATACTGTCCATCACCAACTTCTTTATATAATACTGCATGATTCATATAATGAATAAGTTCATTCTCATCTACTATTATACCAAGATCTTCATGCGGGAACACCGGTAGTGAGCCATTCAAAATATTGCTTATAATATCATCTGGCAAAATATTAGAAATTTCCTTCTGTAGGTCAGAGTGTTCTGCAATATACTCATATAATCTTTTCGCTTTTTCCATTACAATCTCACTCTCCAATCTTGGTTCATTCTTAAGTATCACTTTAATCCTAAAAAATGGTCTTCTCATTTTACGCATTGGTGCATCGGAAATATAAATATCTTCAGTATCTGAAAAGTCCCATTGACCATACTCTATATCCGATAATCTTCTGCAATCTGCAAATGCACTATCAGCAACTTCAGTCTTACATTCCATTTTTACACTCGACAAATATATATCATGTAAAAAACAATTTTCAGGGATTCGATCAACTTTTTTCACTGAAAAAGATGTTAACCTACTACACAGAGAAAAACTTTCTTCTCGTAAATCCTCTATAGTGTTTATTTCAACAGATTCAATACTTGATAATGAAAATGCATTAGCACCGATACAATCCATTTTCGAACGAATCTGTATGTCTTGCAGTGACTCACACTCAGCAAATGCATTATCTCCAATTTTTCTAATACCTAATCCAAATTTTACTTTTCTTAAATTACGACATCCAAAAAAAGCAAAATCGTTGATTCTTAATATTGAATCAGGTAATTGTATATGCTCAATTATTAAATTGTTCGAGAATGCTTTTTCTCCTATTTCTACTACTTCCTGTCCTGAAATCTTTTCCGGTATATTAATCCGCTTACTCTCGCCATTGTATTTATCAATCGAGATCTGACTTCTTGTTATGTTATGATAGGAAAAATCACATGAATGTTTACTATTTAAATCCATACGATTCATTACCACCTTTATTTAAAGCTAACTGCAAGTTTGGATGTCATGTTGTTCTCCATCAACCAATTTAATATATCTGGGGTTAAATCATGAACACTTGCTTTTCCAGATGCCACTTTCTTGAGAAATGCAATAATTTCGGCACCATCTTCTCCAAAACCCAAACTATTTATTATCTCGTCTGCTTCCTGTAACCCTTTTTCCATCTTGTCCAGATTATCCTGTTTAAAATCCCAAGAAGCCCCTAATTTAATTTTATTGGATGCATAATCTACTTTTTCTCGCTCTGGTGCAATACCTTTTATAGTCTGAAGCATATTTATCTTTTGGTCTGCCACTTTATGATAGTAGTCTGACCATTCTTGAAGTATTGCTTTCTTAATAGTAAATACTTCCTTTTGCAAATAATTAGCCGTAGATTCTTGTATTAAGCCTCTCAATACTGCATCGCTCGATGATTTAAGCAATCCAATAACCCTTCCCCTAGTTTCCTGCGAAATAACAAATCCCAATTGAGACATACTGTTTGTAACAGCATTAACCATCAGATGATTCTCACTTACGACATTAGAAAAAATCTTATCGTTTTTTTCCTGTTTTTGTACGTCATTAGAAGATTTTTCTAATTCATATATTTCCTTCATAGCAATTATGCTCTGATCTAATAAATCTACTAGCATTACATCACCTTCCAATCCATAACAGTCTTACTATCTGACTCAATCTTATTGCGTGATTCTGCATATCTCGTACTCAAGTCACCACCATTATCTACAAAAATATTGCCTCTTCTTTTTTCAACATCTCGTGCAACATATTCAATATCCTTTTGTACTGTCTGTAATATTGATAATACACGCTCAAGCTTCGTCAAAGGATCTTTCGAGAACATCAGCAATATATCTAAATCATCTGTACTTGCAATGCCCTTCTCCACCTCGCCAAAAGCTACTGATATGGTCTTAGCATCTTTTTTTATTCCATCTAGAACCTGAATATTACCATGAATATTAACTAATGAATTGCTTGCAGTCTCATAAAAGTCCTTTATTTTATCAATCAAATCTTCTATATCTTCATCATCAATATCCTCATAATCCAAATATGTACCGATTTGTTCCAGTATATGGTTTGCTTTTTCTTTTTCCGCTTCTGCAACTTTTGGAATACGCGTATATATCTTTTCATATATCTCACGAATTTCTCGACGTTGTGGAATTGGATCATTTAACAGAATTTGTTCATCTGGTATCAATAACTTGGCCTTCTGAACTTTGCGTACGTCAGAATTAAATTCTGTCGCTCTAATAAACACTTGCGATGACTTCAGGTTACCTTGAATAATATTGTAATACTGCGTAATCACATCTTTTACTTTTTCATCATTATTCAAAAGCATACTCACAAGCGAATTCCATTCTGTGCAATGTGAATTTTGTACAACTTTTTTCAGATTTTTAGCCATCAGATTTGTTGTTGGAATACCTTCAACTTTTGTTCCTGTAAACACTCCTTGCATTATCTCTCGTATCATTTCAGTAGCAATCGCACAATCTTGATAATCTACTGATTGATTATCAAAAACATTTACAGTCTGAATAATTGTTTTTTTCCACTTTTCAAGCCAAGTCTGAACTCGATACACCATCATCGCAGAATTATCAAAATTCCAGCTTCCATTTCCTAATGTTACATATGCCAAAAACGCCTCTAATACACCTTGCGTTTCTCTATCTGCTGGCAAAATTGTTAATGCATTCTTAGCTGCTCTTTTCTGTCTTTCAAATCCTATAAAGTCCTTTGTAGCTTTTACACGATTCAAATTATCCAAAGATACGCCTTCTATCTGCCAATTAATTGCAGATATCAAGAATCTTTTATTTATTTCATCTCTAGCTTTTGTAATATTAACAACGTCTTTTGTTGTAGCACCTACATTTAGTTCTCCTCCATCAATCCAAATTTGCAGTGTTCTCTGTCCAAGCAAGAAATCAGCCATTGCCGGATCAACTTTCGGTACGATATGTTCTGGTGGTTGAGTAATATCTGAGCCATCCGATAGTTGTTTTACTGGATCTACAGATGCTTTAACCGGCTTATCACCTTTTCTTCCTGTAAAAGTTGGAATTCCTAAATCATCAAAAAATCCAATTGGCATTCCACCTAAATATTTTATACCGCTTTCTTCATACTCCAGATCTGATGCATTACCCCAAACTCTTATGAATCTTTCAACTCTGTCTGCTTGGCTTTCTTCAACTTGCTGATGAATATAAGTACTTACATATAGACTCTCAAATGGAATATCATTAATCCTTTCAATTGCAAATTCAGGAAAACTCTCCTTTTTGAATAGATAATTTCTCATAGCTCTCTCAATAACATCTCTTAATAGATATCTAGGAGTTCTATAATCCGGCTGCAAAATACACATATATAGATTCGTAATTGCTTTTTTAGTAAATGGGAATAACGATAATTCCTTCCCCTTTGCAATTTCAACTGTATCCCAAAGAGATTTTTCCTCTCCTTTATGAATAGGATACTCTTTCATAGAAGCACCATTCTTCGCCCAGTCATCTAAAATATCGCCACGCAAAGACATTGCATTTAGATATCTACCAACAAATTCATACAGCGAATTCTGATCTTCACCGAACACATCATTTGGAATAACAAAGAATTGTGTAACTCTATCCTTATGGTTATCCATAAAGTTTACGTTAAAATATTTTTCAGTTGTTCCTACAATAGAGGAAATTCTACAAAGTTCTTGACTTTCATACATTCCAGTATGTTCAGTAGTCAAAACATTTAGCAGTGCAACATTTACACCAGTAAATGCTGTAACATCCTCAATCAATAGAGTAAGATTTTTACCCTGTCTTTTAATCTCTTTTCTAATTTCCACAAAGACCTGTTCAAAATCTCCTGGTTCCAATCCAGCACATGTCTGAATAACCTTATTTACCAGAGTATTCATATAATCAGCTAGTCTTTCTGGCATTTCATCATCCGCAAGAATGGCATTTGCCATTTTCATGGCATTTTTAGCTGCACCATTGGTAAACATATCATCGCAAAAATTAACATCCACTTCAAAATCTGAAGTTTCAAACAACGCCATTACATCTCTGCTATCACCAGTTTCATTTTCAGCTACTTTTTGATAAATACGATCGATAGCACCTTCTTCTTTCATTAGATTTAGTTGAAACTGTTCGTATTGCAATAATTCAACTAATCTCTTCTTTTCATTATTACTTATAATCTCATCATTTTCATCGTTCTTGATTTCAACAATGAAGTTTTGATATATCATATCTTTAAGCTTCTTATTGTCAATCGTTGAAGTTGCTCGAACCAGCCTGTCATATACAGCCTTATTCGGTATATTGGCAACTTCCGGCAATTCAAGTAATTGCTTTATCGTTCCTTTCAAACTATTATCACTTCTACGAACAAAAAGAACTACTTCATTTTCTGGTGCCGCCTGTTCTAATCTAGCCGCAAACCATCTAATAAGGTGTGATTTTCCAGCACCACTTGAACCTATCACTATAATAAACTGATGCTCATTTTCAGTATTCAAGACATATTTATTAAAAACTTTCTCTTCAGACATAATTTTGTCTGTTTTACTATCCCACTTTTTTCTTATATGAATATTTTGAACAGGCACATGAGTAGCTAAGAAATCAGCTTGTGTACTCGTAACAGTATCAATACGAATTACTTCACCTATTCTACTTTTTGCAATTTCTGAATTCATAAGCTATCTCCTTACTGTTACATGAGTAACTGTTGATTTAATTGGATGTAATTCTGCTTCATATAGGAACCACATATCACCACTATCAAGCTTGTGTGATAATTGAATAATTCCTTCATCATGTAATGCTCGTAAACCGCTTGACATAGCAAGATTGATTTTCTTATTTCCATCAATATCGGATAATCCTATTTCCGCATACGGCTTTATTGCAGCCATAAAATCAGTAAATGTGTACTCTTCACCCTTTTTTATGTTGCATACTGCTAAAACGGCTTTTAGATATGTATACATGTTAGGCAATAAAAGCATATCATGAAGATTACCAAGTCCCAAATATGTAGCCCAGAATCTCCAAGCTCTCATATCATCTTCATACACTGGTTTTCCTATAACTTTTGACATATGTTCTACTAACGCGGCTTCAGACACTCCTTTAAACTTAAACACTTGTTCATTCATCGATATATATTCTTTTGATACATCAAAGAATAATCCTTCAGATATTGTATCTATATTGCTTACAATATATTCTCTCATTGAATCATATGATGATACACACTTTGAATCTACTGCCAATGATATATCACCTTCTTTTACAGAAATAAGCCCTAGTTGTTTTGCTGCATCACGAACCGTTCCAAAATATTTTGTTGAACCACCCAAATCCGATGGTTCTAACAACTCTCGTAAATCGCTTTCCTGCATTGTTCTGCTTTTAATCGCTTGGCAAAGGGCATATACCCTTTCCGGAATTGCAGATGTTTTCATTCTATCTTCAAACATATTTCTACATCCTTTCTATTAAATATTCTTCAAGTACCGGTCCATCAACAATTGATGAAACGTTTTTACCTATTTCATTACAGAAAATATCTTCTTTGAAAACATGCAATAATCGTATTTCACCGGTTTGTAATGTTTTCCGTAATCTACTAATTTTCTTATATATGCCTGAGTCTTTATTTCCATACAAAACAACAGCATCTCCTGCAAAGAAATAAGAATCTCCATGTTCAACCAACCGAACAAACTCATTCATTCCCAGCAAATTTACATCTGTCCATTCTGAAATACTATTTAATAAATTAAAATAACTGCTTTGATCATCATCATTTATAATTACAGTTGAAAAGCCTCTATTAATTACATTTCCTATTAACTCTGTATTATCACTATCCGCAAATAAAATAGCTTCATTAGAACTAGCAAACATATTATTCAACTCAACAGAAAACTTTCTTGTTGGAGCCGGAATTTTCTTTACCAACTCAAATCTATTTAGATCTGATTCAACAATATTCTTATGATTGTCGCAACCAGCACAATATTCTGAAACCATACTATATGTAGAATTAAAGAACATCTCTGACCAACACATTCGCTTTCCAAGCTTAACAGAACGACTCATGGTCTTAAAATCTCTTTCATTCTTATTCCATTCTTTAGTACGAACGTCTTCTATCAACAGTTTTGTATCCTCCGAAGTCTGCAGCAATCTTTTATCCAAAATAGATATTCTGATAAAATATACCTGTGTATGAGGATCTACTACCATATCTAAAATCTTAATTAAATTGTATCTTCTTAACAGAAGAATTACATAGATATTCCACTTTTGATCAACAGTACTGGTATCCTCCGCATAATCCACACTATTATAATTAGGCTTAACAGATGTATCCAAAGTATATGAATCTATTCCTCTTGTTGAAGTATGGCTATTAAGCATACTCTCCCATCGTCCAAGAATTTTTTCACTTCCAAGAACTTTGTCAGTCATAACAAATGCCGATTCCAAATCCTCTTCAGGATATACACACATCACACTAAGACAAGGAAGACCGTCTCGTCCTCCTCTTCCCAACTCCTGATAATATGCATTTGGATTATCTGGTACGTATAAATGTAAAACTGTTCTGACATCACTTTTATCAACACCGACTCCAAATGCTGAAGTTGCAATTATAATGTCAAACTTGTTTTCTGACCACTCTTCTATAATTCTAGAACGCTCATCAGACTTCGTTTTTCCAGTAAACGTTTCTACATTTGTAATACCTATATCTGCTGCCATTTCCTTAACCTTTTGAGCTTGATCAGGTCTCATTACATATACAACCATTGGTCGAGGTAAACATCGTAATAATTCTCTTGTTTTTTCATTCTTATCCCGATATGAAGTTGCTGATACCAACTCAAATCTTGGTTCTCTTCTTAATGCATCACATCTTATTTCAATCCATTTATCTCCAGTAGCAAACATACTCTGTAAAATCTTAACTGTTGTTCTTTCGTACGTTGCAGATAATAAAACTGTTTTCAATTTAGAATTCTTTTCGTATAAGTTATTACGCCAAGGTTCCAAACACTGATAATCAACTCGAAAAAAATTTCCCCATTCAATTACAATATGTGCTTCGTCTATAATAAGATTTCTTAGATATCCAGCATCATTAGCAGTCTCTATCACTTGTTTAAATACTTCATTCTTAATAAGTGCTTCTGGAGAAATAAACAATAATCGTAGCTTTCTGTCTTTTATTCTATCTATAATGCTTCTCTTCTCTTCACTTGCTAAATCACTATAATAACAAGCGATTTCTGCTTTGGAGGCGACTCGAATATTATCCCTTGCAACTCTAACTTGATCCATTGCTAATGATACAGTTGGTACAACAGTAATGGTCAATCCATCATTTTTTTGATACGCCATAGCTTGCGTAATCAAACTCTTTCCTCCACCTGTCGGCAACGAAACCAATGCTGTATATCCTTCTGGCATATTAAGTGCACCATTAACCGCAAGTTTTTGACGTATTGATTTGAATCTCTGGAACCCTGTTAAACGATATATATTAGGTGTAACCCCAAGAAAATATCTTTCATCTTTTTCTGGTTCTACATAGTCTACCATGAATCCTTGCTTGATAATATCTATGTTGAGATAATCCGGCAAATTTAAGGTTGCATAACAAAGACCTTCCGAGTCGATACGGAGTCCATATTTATTATCTGTGATATCAATATCAATAGGTAATCGTACAGCTGTCTGAAAAACAAGCAGATAATTTCTAAGCGAAATCAAAAAGTCATCCAGCGATATTCTGCGTGTTCTATAAAAATTCACATACTTAGACAACCTATATGCTGTCATATATCTATATTTTTCTATTCCGCCTCTTGGACAATTATTTGTACTTATCCCACCTAGTTCATTATCCAAAATTTTTTGTATGCATTCTTGAACCTGCTCTTTAATCATGCGTCTTCCTCACCATTACAAATGCTGCTGCCTCGAGTTCTACTCTAGTTGTTCTCAGTGCTTCAAGCACCGTCTGATAAACCTGCTTTTTCTGCTCAATTTCGCCTGCATCTACACCAAAAAACTTAGCTTGTGCAACTTCTGCATTCAATGTCTGTTCTATACTGGCTGCTGCTTGTTTTAAATTGCTACTAGCCTTCATTTTTTCCTTTACCTGATTTTTGGCCGCCTTCATTGACGCAGAAACGAAATTAATCCACTTGTCCTCTGGATAAGCTTGTCTAAACCAATCAACATTAGAACAACCATATCTTTCTTTAATATGTAGCCCATCAGTTTTTACTGATCTCCTACCTAGATGCACTACATCCCTTCTAATATCAGATGTTGATTCTCTTGAAACGGCATCAATAATTTTTAATATCTTATCTGTAGGTACATGCTCATACTTTTGTGTACTGATAGGAGTTATGACTTGATCAGCAGAAACATAACTCTTATATTGTCTTATCGCAGTTAGGGGAATCCCATTTTCCAATAACAGTTGCTCATTGGGGTATAAATTCCAAGTATAAACGATTCCTCGCCAATCGAAATCCGCTTCAAGTGCAAAAGCTGTACAGGTTCCTTTGTACGAATTCATTGCATTATCTACAATACAATCAAAGACCTCATCCCCTGGTGCAAAGAAATGTAAATAATCATTTTCAATAGAAAGTTCACGATTAAAGGTTCCTACAATTTCCCTGCTGCCTGTAGATGTTTTATTTCCAGTTCTTTCTTCGTATAATTCCCTAACCCTCCTTGAAAAGGCATTTGATGTACGATTTACATATTCCATCCAATTCGGTGGTATCAACATTGAGTTTTCTGCTGACTTTATAGAGAATGAATTTTCATTAAATCTCACAACACCATTTTTATTAAACTGACCTTTTAATCCTGCAAGACTTGCCCATCCCATCATTGTATTGGCAAACAATTCGTTCTCATTGGATGTGTAGTAGTGTAAAAGTCTTTTTAGCTCTTGATTGAGTGTTGCATATATAAACGCTGCTGAATCAAAGTGTTGCTCCTCTCTCACTTCTTTTTCCATTCGTTGTGAAGATTCTATAATCTCATTAATTGCATTAGAAATACCATATCGGAAATCACTTGTTACTGCATGAATAATGCTCTCATTGATTTCATTCATAATAATTTCCAATCCACTTAAAGACTGAGTAAATATATTCAGTCCTTTATTCCAGAAATTATATAATTCTTCTTCCAAAGTTTCTTTTGCATAAGTTACAACCGAACATACATCTTTATCTGCTGGTCGTCCTAATCTGTCTAATCGACCTATTCTTTGCTCAATGGCATTTGCATCCCAAGGCAGATCAATATGAATTACAAAGTCTGCTCCCTGAAGATTTCTACCTTCGCCACCAGTCTCATCACAAAGAAGTATTTTACATTCATCATCATTTTGGAAACGATAAATACTCAATTCCAATTCTTCTTCGTTCATATTCTTGTTAAAGAGAGCTATCTTTTCTTCTCCAAAATATTCTCTCAATACTTGACCATATTTTTCAAAGGTTTCTGCATAGTTTGTAAATACTACTACTTTTTCCTCATATATTTCCTGATCAATGAAATCAACTATGCTAAGTATTCTACTTGAATAGTTATATGGCTCTGCTAATACATTATCAAGCTCTTCAAGCATCCATTCTTCTGCACTTTGCCATTCATTTGCATTTTCTTCTACATCCTGATTAATAGCTAATCCGCTTTTTCTTTGCTGCTCAATCTCCTTATTGAACGCCCAAGACGAACTAAAAAATGCTGTAAGTAACGGAATATAATGTATTTCAAAATCTTGTGCAGAAATTTCCTGTCCGCTTATCCAATCAACAATAGCTTCATATGTTGTATGCTCGTAAGTGTTCTTATCTGGATTAAGCTCATATTCGATTTCTCTGACTGTTCTATGTGGAAGTTCATCTTCCATATATCTACGTCTATTTCTGATAATATTTTTTTCAAGCTGATAATTCTCGCATACATACAGAAGAGCCTCTTGTATTGCACCCTTACCATAGTCTTCACTCTCCAGATTTATTTCTGATAAAACCTTATCGAAACCTTCATCCTCAATAAGTCTAGAAATTCTTCTAAGTCCATTTTGTATATCATCAAACAAATCTGTACAATCATCATTTTCTAAAGGATTCTCACCATCTTCCAAAGTATCAGCAATATTATCTATATAGTCATCAAAATCCTGTAATACAAGGTATGTACTCTTGGTAATATTTTTTTGTTTTTCTACAAGAGTTTGAAAATCTTCTATTGAAAAATGGTCATATTTGTCAGGCATAATAAGTTGAAGTAACGCCAAATATGCTTCTTTCTTTTGTTGAACCGGAGTGGCTGATAACAACAAAATATTCTCTGAACGCTTACTAAGCGAATGAAAATATGTATATAACCTTTTGTTTGCTAAAAGTTTATGAGCCTCATCCGCTATAACAAAGTCCCAACGGCTGTTAATATATTTCTCAATATCTTCTTCCGCAATAAGTTCAACATAATTATCATTCACGTTATTTCCTGGTGTTATTTCAAACTTAATGAGTAATTCCGCTCTCCACTGTGCTACAAGAGGTCGTGGTACTGCTATTAAAACTCTCTTATTTGAATTATGTAATGTATATACTTTTAAAACAGAGGCAGCCTCAATAGTTTTACCCATACCAACTTCATCTGCTAACATCACTCTACAGTTTTTTTCTTGTAAACAACGCATAATAGTTCTGAGCTGGTGTTCTTTTAAAAATATCTTACATCCTGCTAATTCTTTGAATCCAAATACTGAATTATCAAGAACTTTTACAGTTTTACTTACGACATTTCTTCCAAAATACCACGCAGGATTCTGAAACTCATAACTTCTAAGCTGCTCTGCTGGCGAAATTCTGCCACAATTAAATGGTGCATCTATAACGTCTTCTCTAACTTTTATAACTTTATCTGTAAATTCTTCTTTGAGGTAATAGTAATACCATTCATCCTCCTTAAGTGCTGACAATATCTTATATCTATTTCCTCTATAAATAACATAAGATTCTCGATGCAAAGTACATCTCTTTACATAGTCATATGGTAATTCTGCTTTCTCCGGTATATTCTCATAATAATTTCTAAATCCAAATGGATCTAAAAATGCCACTGTTACATTCTCTGTAAAATCATCCACTTGAATTATGCGACCTACAATAAAATTTCTTGGGTCATCAAATTCTGCTATTGGACATCTTATGTACATTCCTCTTTCCAAAAGCTCAACCTCCCTTATATTTCAACCAATGATTTGTAGTTTTCAAGACACTTCTCTCTTACTGCACACCATTGACACCATATATTTGCTTCTTTGTCGTAACTTGCATTTTTAAGATTATCCGGCAAAAACTGTTTTTTCTCTGCCGTCGTCAAATCATTGAATTTGCCAAGTAATACATTCTCCTGATTTTCATTTTCCAAATGCAGGTATATGAATTCTTCTTTCTTTCTCATCATTTCGAAATCAATATCTGTTACCTTTGGAAACTGTTTTATCTTACCATCCTGCAACGCTTGATGAATAATCGCACTCTTAGCATTCGATTTGATATCTGTTATCTCAGATTCGTTCAAAAATCTAAAATATCGTCTCAAGCGTTCTGCTGAATCATCAAGTGTCTCATTCATTATTGCCTCTGTGGCAATTTGACCTTCTAATTTACGCCGCACATTATTAGCCAGAATTATCTCTAGATATTTTGCCTGCAGGAATCTATCTTGGTACTTAGTACCATTTTCTATTAATGACTCTAATGCAAATCTATATCCACATATGCGTCTTCTAAATCCATCTAAATCCACAAAATTATTTGTATTTTTCCCCAAATCAAATGTGATATTTTGTCTCTCATGAACCTCTGTCGTATCATGAATATTTTTTTCTGTTTTAACCCCTAACAGTTTTAAGATATAATACAGTTCATTTTCTTTATTATCATCGTTTTTTATAAAGCTCAGTTTAAACTTACATCTATTAAACTCTAATCCATAAATCAGTGCATATCTTTTAAAATGTTTAAATTCTTTTCTTGATTTCACATAAACCTGATATTTCCAATCTAAAGGTTCGTATGCTCTTTCAAAAAACTCTATAGTCAATGGCCATGGAAATTGATCTTCTCGTTTTACATTCATATCAGAATCGGACACACACGCAAAATGATAAATTGTGTCAGGATCCTGAGTTGAGCTTTTCAATATATCCCCATCAATCTGCTGGAAGTCTCTGACAATCCAGTTTGCACTTTCACCCTTCTGACTTTCCTGTTTCAAATAATATGCCATTGTATCCTTTAAACAATCAAATGTGCTAGTTGACTCGATTTTTTCAACTTCTTCTAGTCTAGCTAATAATCTCAACAAAATATCCTGAAACTCCGTTTCAGCATCCGCGGTTGGAAGGATTTGTGTTTCTACAAAATCCTTCAATTTCTCATAAAAATGCTTAAAATTATTATTCTCATTTTCAAAGTCTTCGTAGAATAGTTTTGTAATAGTGTTTAGTGCCTCAAGAGATTCTATCAACTCATCTATTTCATCTGATTGAACATTAAAATATGATAACCTCTCTAATTGTTCGGTATACTCTATTTTACCTTTATTCAGCTTGGACATTTGTTTTTTCAGTTTTATGAGCAAATCAATTACACCATCAGTCTCACTATCTCCCTTCAGCTTTGTCGCCCTAGAAAAATAATTTTTTGTCTGATTGAAGGTAGTAATTAATGAACCTACTTTCTTTTCATATAGAGCCCCCGAATACAAGCATTCTGCAATATCATTCATATTCTCGATTCTAATACCACCATTTTCGCTGTCCCACATATTGGTAACGGCTACAAAAAAATGTCCAATCGGATAAGCTAAGAAATGCCTTTCCCCAAATTGTTCTGGGAAATAAACTTTCAATATATCATTTACAGAATTATTGGCGGAATAAAACTGCTCCTTCATGTACGAAAGAACTGAGCCGTTCTTATGTTCATCTGCATGAAAATCTTTAGCAGCCTCTTCATATATTCGTGCAACATATGCTGAAAATTCTGTAATATTATCAAACTCTACAACCTTTACATTATTTATATCCTTGCTTTTTTCAATGAGTGTTCCATTAGCTAATCTTCCAATTTGATCTGCGAGCATATTTCCTTCGTAGCTCGGCTGTAGCAATGTTGTTGGCTTAAATTCGTTATTGAACTGACTCTTTATATTCAAATCAAAACAGGAATAAACATCCAGCCATGTTTGATATATCTCGTTATACTGTTGTTGATAATTGAATAACAGCACGACACGCTTGTATTTTGAAACCTCTTCAATCATTGAAAGAATTGTTGGAGTAAATTGATGTATTCCATGAATAACTACCGTATTACAATCAACACTCTCTATAGATTTCACTTCCTTACCTCGCCTTTTATCTTTTGCCACCAGTGCTGTTTTAACAGCATTATCAATTTCAGCTTCCGAAAAATTCTTTTTTAATACAAAAATTTCGGCATTCTCGCCTCGCAGAATTGCATTATAAGCAGCAACCAAATACATTTGCTCTTCCGTTATCTTTTTAATTTTTATATTTTTTAATAACAGCCCCATTTCAGCCATCAGTCGAATACTATCCAACAATGCACTCTTATTGAATCGTAGAGATTGTTTTATCTTCTTCCATCTTTCAGGTTCAATGTTTGGCGTCACTTTATCTAGTGTATTGGTTAAAATTGTGTACTGTTCAATGTATGTTTTTGTATCAAACCATCTTGGGTATAATGCTTCTACTAATTCTTCTACTGTTGCTAATTGTCCATTATCCAATTCGTCATATACTGCTGACAATCCATTTACCATTGTCTGTGAAACACAAAAATGAGCACAGTTTCTTATTGAATCCCAATATGGTTCATTATTTATTTCATATGGATTGCTGTAAGTATATATTGATAATGACATTTTATACCTCCATTAAATTCTGCCACGAAATCTTGCTCTTTGATTTAATGTCCTTCATCCAAACAACATTTCTAATAGCTCGTGTTAGTGCTACATACAATACTCGACTTTCTTCATTAATTCGTTCATTTTGTTCCTGCGATACATCATAATTGGAATTATATTTCTTGTTTGGTTCATCTCCAATTCTAATTCCATATGCCAGTTTTTCATTTTCGACATACACATCTAAATCAGCTTTCTTCATTGATGCAATATCCATACCCATATATGGCATAATTACGCATCCATATTCCAATCCTTTTGCTTTATGAACAGTAGTACAAATCACTCGCATATCATCCGTCTCAACCTCAATATTTCGTGCGAGTTCTTCCTGCTTTGTCATAATATTTATATGCATGCTGTGTTCTATCACATTGAGAGTTAAAAAATCTACGCTATATGTTTTAATTATTTTCTCTAATACCAATTCATAATTTGCTTTATAGAATCTTTGCTCACTATCGGTATCCGAATATTGATACCAAGGCTGACATCCTTCATAAATACTCCTCAGTAGCATTAAAATTGGTTGAACCTTAGTATCCACAATTATCTTATCCCATGTTTTGTTCATCACAATTGTGAAATACTGATTAAGTACATCTGTTAACTTTTTTACCTGCTCCTCTGTGCCTAAGCCATGTAATCCTTGTATATCTAACTGAATTCCTACATAATTTGAATTTATTAAATTAAAAAGATTCACTGGATCTCTCGGGTTAAGCAGTGCAATTACCAATTTATACAAATCTAAAGCAGGTATAAGCTGATATAAATCTCCACCTACATGAGTTTCTATAAACTCACCTCGAACCTTTGCTTCTTCCAAAATATTATGAATTTGCCAATTATCTCTTACCAAAATAGCAATTATCTTATCTTTAGAAGATAGTTTATGATGCTTGGATAGATATTTTATAATATCCTTCTGCCTTTCGATTTCTGCAAAGAGCTGTTCCATTCTCTGCTCATCGCTGTTATACTCTAATTTGGTCACCAACTCATGTTCTGATAGATATGTCTCAACACTACTGGTCAGCGAATCCTTTCCTTTATGAAATGGCAAATATCCTTTTGAACCCATTTTAGAAAATACTGCATCAAATTTATTTAATAATCTCTTATCAGTTCTATAATTTATGGTAAGTGAAAATTCTTCCCATTTTTCTTTATCTGTTCTAATTAGGTCAAACGCACTAATTGTCGCACCTCTAAAACGATAAATACTCTGCTTTAAGTCGCCAACTACAAAAAGCTTTGTGTCTTTAATCACATTTTGTAACTTTAAGAAAGAATCAATCTGAACATCATCAGTATCCTGAAACTCATCAATAAATAAGTACTTATATTTAAGACCACATTTTTCCTTAAATGCTCCATTTACTGCATCGTTCAGTAATAGCATACTTTCTTTTAAATCAATTTGATTTTTTGAAAATATCTGTTCTTCGTATTCTTTTTCTGCTGGTATCATAACCTTCATTATGACATCATTAAAAAATGGCCACTCTTCAAATGTTCCCAGATTTTCTGCTTTAAGTTCTTTAATCCCATAGCTCTTATTATATAATTGCTGTGAAAAATGCATTAACAACTTTCTGAACTTATGAACAGGCATTCTTAGTTGTTGGGCAAAATTCGCATCTTCTTTTTGCTTTTCAACCAGAAAATCATTAAGATATTTCTCATATATCTGCTCTTTCGCATACTCACTTGAAGAAATTGCAAAATCCGCACCCAGTCCATACTCCATAGCGTTGCTTTGCAAAACAGCTTTAGCAAATTTATGTATGGTCGAAATCTGCATTAAGTCTACAGCCTCTATTTCATGTAGCACTTTTTTGTTTTTGGTGAGAATATAACAATTCATAAAATACTGCTTTAGTCTTAATTTCATATTATCAGCAGCTTCATTCGTAAAAGTTACCATAGCAATCTCATCTACAAGATTATTTATAAATCGTTTTCTACTCATGCACAAATAGGCAATACGAGATACCATTGAATATGTTTTACCAGTTCCCGCACCTGCTTGAACGAGTATATTTTTATCACCCATTGCATGTTCAACCTTATACTGATCAAAATTCCAACTTGTGGAATTTGCAATTTCTTCAAGTATCAATTTTTGTTGTTCTGTATATTGTCCCTCTACAATAATTTCATCGTTATTCAAATCCAAATTATGTGTATAGATTTCAAAATTAAATATTCTAAATGAGCCAAATACACCACTAAAATCATTTCTTTCATCTATTTCTGCCAATCTCACATTTCCTTTATCAGAAATAATACCTCTGGCATTAAATCCTGCTTCCAACTTATTGCAAACGGATAACAAATCTATTTCACTCTTAACAAATGCAACAATCTTTGTTCCGGCAAAATACATTTCTATCAGTTCATCTGAATCCTTTTCTGTTAATTCTTTGTTGAATACCTTCAGTAATGAATATGCATCCGAAACCTCTACAATTTGATCATCCTTTGCCTTATATGATGGTTCAAAATGTTGTCTTACTATAGCCATTGCTTTTTCATCAAACGGAGTACTATTTAACGGCTTTTTCTTGACAAATGCATTTGATATCTTCTGCCCTAGTTTAGTTGCTGAATTCAGGTCATCCGAGAAAATAGTAAAATCCCTAGATGATACAATGTCTAACCTTACATCCTTATATTCTTTTTCTGATATAAACGGATAACATACCATTGATAATACAACTGGACTTATTGCAAACTGGTCATTCAAGAAATTCAGCCAATCAAATCTATATCCTCTTGCCTGTTTCTCTGGAGAACCATAAATTTGGGATTCTCCTTGAATCACAATTTCATCAGGACCTTTCACATCAAAGATGTACTGAGACTGCCATCCTTTTACTTCAATGACCATAATTCCAACATTTTTTATAAGTAATGCGAAATCAAATTCACGATCATCAACCACCTCTCGATGATTGTAGACTACAACATCGTTAGGCAATAATGAAGACAGTTTTTCCCATACTAACGCTTCACCTTTATATTCAGTTGGCTTGTTATCCATCATTAATGCCATAACGTGTTATTCCTCCTAAATTTCAGCTTTAAGTATGCCTACAAATTTTTCTATATCTTTTGCTGTTGTATATTTGTTTATAGACACTCTAAGTACTTTTGTAACCTTATCTGCCAATCCAAGTGCCTGTATTACATAAGACGGTTCTCCAGCACTACAAGCAGATCCAGTCGATAAAGCCACATCTTCGCTAATCTTCTTAATGAATCTCTCATTATGAAAATCCGTTTTGTCCACTACCAAACTAATGATACCAGGTAAACGCTTTGATATATCTACAGTTGTATGAACACCTTCAATAGTAGAAATACCTTCAATCAACATATCATCCAAACTTTTTATATATGTTTCATTTTTCTTAAGATCTCTAAGTGCTATTTCAGCTGCTTTGCCAAAACCTACAATATTATGAACTGCATGTGTTCCTGCACGGAATCCAAATTCCTGCTCACCCCCATGCATAAATGCTGTAATAGGTACTATCCCGTAAGCATCAGACTTCATAAATGCAGCGCCTATGCCTTTAGGTCCATATATTTTGTGTGCAGAACAAGAAGCATAATCGATTCCCATTCTCTTAGCATCAATTTCTATCTTACCCAAAGCCTGTGTTAAATCAGAATGAAGTGCAATGTTATTCTTCTTACAGATTTCTGCCACTGATTCAACATCACTTATTGTCCCTATTTCGTTATTCACATAAAGCATTGATACAAGTGCTGTATTTTCTTTAATTGCAGAAGTAATTTCTTCAACACTAATCTCACCATCTGGAGTAACTCCAACAAATGAAGCTTCATATCCTCTATCTACTTTTTTCTTTACACCAAATAAAGATGTAGTAGGATCATTGTTTGAATATAATTCACCATTCAAATACTTACAGGTGTTTAATGTTGCCTTGTGTTCTACAAGAGATGTAATCACATGATTCTTGCCATCTCCGTAAAACTTTCTATAATCCAAATATCCCTTAATAATAAAATTTGTACTTTCTGTTGCTCCGGCTGTGAAAATAATCTCATCCGGCTTTGCACCTAGCAACCTTGCAACCTTTTCTCTGGCTTCCTCGACAGCATTCTTAGCATGAGTTGCTTTACAATAATATTTACTTGACGGATTTCCAAACTCCTCATTCAAATATGGAAGCATCGCATCTCTAACTTCCTCATCAACTGGAGAGGTCGCACTATTATCTAAATAAATCAAACTGTATCCCCCTCTCCTAAAACCTGAAGAATATATTTATCCATATTTCCAGCATGATTATACATATCAAGCAACAACTGACTACCTCTGTCGATATGTGCCTTTACATACTGTGGAAAATATTCCTCGTCTGTTAAATATCTTCCTTCAACCTGTTCAATAAGCACCTTGAAATATGTATCATTATCACCTGTAATAGTCTGTCTATTTAAATCTAATCCATCGGAATCTGACTTGTAATCAGCGACTGATGTTTTTTCTAACAATGACCATGCTATTGCATGTTTAACCAAAGTATATGGTTTATAATTTGTTCTATTTTCTAGTTCTTCAAAGATTTCTTGTGTTCTCTTTGATGTTTTTAATCTAAAAATCATTGGCTACACCTCAAAAAAGTAATTATTCTCAATAGTAGTTCTATTTTCATTTTCATCGTTAATTAACAGATACTCTTTTGAAATATAAGGTTTTACTATCTTATAGTACTCTTCATTTATCTCTTCATCTGTAGACAGAATAATTACCTGATCACTAATATTAGGGAAGAATTTTTCTGAGATTTCACGTCTATGATTTGCATCAATTCTCGCATATGGGGTATCAATAACAAACGGAATATTCTGTCCCGATATTTCGATAATTGCCCAATACAATGCCAAGATAAAAATTTGACGTTCTCCTTTTGACAATCTTCCCAGCTCAATTTTCTTATATAATTGAATTGGTTCCTCGCCCAATTCAATTTCTGATTTATTTTTCAGCACATTTATAGATGTACCATTCAACATTTTAATCAGTCTCTTTTCACCTTTAGTGCCAATAAGATTTGTAAACTCTGAACTTCCCAAATTCTTATACAGTGTCAAGAGTTCTTTGCCGTTATATTCCTCGTCTTGATATAAATTAAAATCAAAATTCTTTCCAATTTCGATATGCGTTATCAAATTATTTTTTCTATAAATTGACTTCAATTTCTGAACAATAGCCTTCTCAAGCTTCTTTCTTATGCTTAAAGTTTTTTCTTCTAGAAACTGCTCCATCATAGAAGAAATACCTGAGCTCAGCTCATACACATGCTTATTCTGAGCATTTGATTTAAGAATTTGCATCGCTTTATCTCTAATCTGTTCTTGCGAATGCAATTCCTTATCAATATCCTCTAATCTGTGTTGCGAGTCATATAATCTACTTGATAAGTCATCCTTTTTCTTTAGAATTTCATTTTCCTTTTGAGCAAACGCATTAACATCCTCCTCACTCATTGAGTTTTTTAGAATTCTATTAATCTCTGCTGTTCTTTCAGAAGCTGCTTTTCTCTTATTAACCATCTCAACCATTGCAGATACATCGAAATCATCCAAAGACGATACAATGCCGTTTACTCTACCAATATCCTCTTTTGACAAATCGAACATCATTTCCATATTATCTCGGAAACCTTTTGGTCTAAATGTGTCCAATAAATAATCCATCAACTGATCCACCTTCGAATCTGACACATCACCTTTTAATAATTCTGCAATTGAATCTCGCTTCAGCTTGCTTTGAACGTAGTAAAATATCTCACCTTTTTCTTCAAAATCCAGTTGTGACATAATTGGATTGGCAAAATCTTTTAATATATAAAATGGCATAAGTCCTTCCACAAATATTTTAATATTTGTAAGGGTTTCCGTTTTCACTTTCTCTGCATGAGTATACTCATCTTCTAACTGTTTCTTCTCTCTACGCGAAATTCCTCCTGCATTTTTAAATGCAGTTGCTAATTCAGTAAGTTGAACCTCTGTATCTTCTAATTCTTTTGTTAAACTGTTTACTTTTGATTCAAGGTTTTTCTTCTCTGCTTCTAATAATTCCATCTGCTGCTTTGCAGCTTCATATGTGTCGTAAACTTCATCATCATCTATAGTATTGTTTCTTGTTACATATCCATGTGTAAATTTACGGATAATCTCAAACACATCCATTCCACACATTGTAAATACTGCATTCCTAACATATGTGTTGTACGCACTGGTAGAGAAAATATTACCAACCTCTTCACCATCAAAGAGGAAAAATTCAAATAAGTCCGGAGGGATAATACTACGCAAGTAATTCTCAAAATATGACAATTCCTGGTCTTTCAATTGCTTGCCATCTCTTTCTACTGTGTATTTCTCTGTAAGCCTTTGATTGGTATAATCCCATTTTCTTGTTATCACATAATTACTAATATCACGTTCAATCTTAAGTTGTAGCGTTATCTGTACTTCCGACTCCACAACCTCCTGTTGAAATGCTTTTGAATTGATTAAGTCTTTAATCTTTGAAATATAATGACTATTTACGCCTACATATCCATATGCTAATGGTCCATACAAAGCAACTTTTATTGCAGTAAAAAGAGAAGTTTTACCTGCCCCATTTTTCCCACCAATGAGTACAATGTTTTTTCCAGCATCAGTTATCTCAAAATCAAATTCATTATTACCCTCATAGGAGCTGAAATTATATAATTTTACTTTATTGATTTTCATTTTCAATCTCCTCTATTATTTCATAATGTAGCCATTGCTGATTCAATAGCCTATCTATTCCATCTCTAAGTATTTTTTGATTTGAATAATTTTTATTTCGATAAACCGATAATAACAGATTTCGAATTAATTCCTCTGGAACATTATTTCTCTGAGCCAGATTTTCTAATTCAACAACAGTTTCTTCATCAATCAAAGGTTCTTTATAGTCATACCAAGGAAGCCTTTCTCCAGTTATTTCCTCATATAATTCCACTAAAACTCTTCGAGATAAGTCTAATTCTTGATCCCAGATTTCATCAATTGCTTTCAGTTCATCTAATGTTATAAGTTCATATCCCATAACCTTTTGGGTTTCTAACAACTTTCGAAGAATAAGTTTTCTTGCTTTCCAGTTAAATGGACCGAATCCCATATTACCTTGCTTATCACGATATACTGTTCCATTTCTTCTCTTTTTCTCTCGATATTCTTCATTATCTCGTATACTCATAAGCCAACTTCTAAATTCAGCAAGTGGTATCAACTCTCTATGTCCACTCTTTATAAATCCATTTAACGACTTATCTTCTTTTACAACGGTGCACACCCAACACCCAAAACGTGAATTACCACAGCTCTGCGTCTGACCACCTGCATGAATACCAGCAAAAGGACATTCTCCACTGTCTGCATCAGCATAAAGTGATACCAACTCGCTATTATCTGATCCCCAAGGTGTTCTTCCGCCGTCACACCTAAGTAAAACATCCCATACATCATCTGTAGTAAGTTCTACAATAGGGTTATAAACATATGCATCCTGTATGGTTTCATGTCGGTTAAGAAGTCTATTTGCAAGCTCTCTGCCTTCAATTCTTCTCTTTCGTGCTATACTTTCTGCTTTTCTGACTCCAAGAAGAACAACCACTTCTTTTCCTTCATCATCAATAACTCTTTGAATATATTCACCGCTAGGATTTATTTTCAATCTATCTGTACACCATCTGAATGTTCCATTCATTCTAGGTGTAGGGAATCCTCTTCCAATTACATTTGCCCAAAACGAATTGTTTGGTGGAGGTGTAACCATAGCCGACTTTATTGGTAGTCCATCTCGATCTGCTGCCTGCCCCAACAAATCATTCATTTTACTCAAATATATTTTTATTAGTGGATTTTCAATTAGAGTATCTGAAGATACAATATAAACATTTTTATGTCTATCTTCTGGATCTAATCCTAATAACATCTTATAAACAAGTTCGACCACAGTTGTAGAATCCTTACCACCGCTATATCCTATAACCCATGGTCTGTCATCAGACTTGTAGACATACTTAATTTCTTCAATTAACTCCTCAAGCGTATTTTCGTTAAAATAACTATTCGCCATCTTTATCACCTCTTTGTTGAGCCACTTCGTTTAATAAACGCAAGCTCAGCTCTTTTTTTGTGTCGTCCATAGTTTCAACGACATTTAATATCTGCTGTTCATAGCTGCTTTCCTCAGTGATAAGTGTTCTTCTACCAATAAGTTCATCTAAAGAAATCTTGTATAAATCAGCTGCACCATGTAGAAATTCCACATCTGGTGCCGTGGTATTCCTTTCTATGTTACTCACTCTTTGTTGAGACAAATTGAGAGCCTCTGCTAATTGTTTTTGTGTATATCCATATTTCTTTCTTAATTCAGATAATCTGCTTCCAATTTCCATAGAAATGCCCACCTTTCCAATTGTTTATTATACTATAATTAAGCTCTTTCTACAATAAAATTTTGTATTTTAGGTCTTGACTAACAAAATCTTTGTATTATGATAAAAATACAAAGATTTTGTTAGTTCAAAAACAGAAAAGGAGGATTAAAACAATGTTTATTTGTAAAATATGCGATGAAGAGTACGATGAAAACATGCGTTATAGTCGTGATTCCAGATACTGCAAAAAATGTGGAGAAGAACGTACTCAATATCTCTCTTACAGACGGGACACCTTAGCTTCATTGCGTTCTATGCCTCTTGAAGCTAAAATAATTCAGACAAAGTTTCTTATTAATCAAGCTGTTAGAACATTTGGAGAAGACCACTGCTACATATCTTATTCAGGTGGAAAAGACTCTACCGTATTATCTCATATTACTAAACAATTGTACCCTAACATATTACATTTATTTGCAAATACCACTAATGAATATCCTGAAACCTTAAAACACATCCAATGGGAAATCAAAGAAAACCATACCAATATCGTGATTGTCTATCCTATAGATTCTAAGGGAGAAATGTGGAATTTCAAAAAAGTAGTAGAGCACTATGGGTATCCTATGTTCTCCAAACGCGTTTCAAATGCCATCAGAACATATCAACACGCAAAAACGCCTCGTACTAAACAAAACTCTATCGATTACATAGAACGCAACTTCAAGAAATATCAAAAATATATGGAGTTGCCTATTTCTGATAAGTGTTGCGACAAACTAAAAAAGGAGCCACTTCGCCGAAAAGCAAAAGAATTAGGGATGAAATGTGTTATATTAGGAATTTTGGCATCCGAAAGTTACCAACGTGAAAAGGCATGGCTTGAGTATGGCTGTAATGTTTTTTATAAATTTAAAGACAACCAATGTAAGCCTCTCTCTTTTTGGACTGATGATGATATCAATGAATATATTGAAAAATATAATGTTAAAATCCCAGATTTATACAATATGGGTTATACAAGAAACGGTTGTATGTTTTGTGGGTTCGGAGTTCACCTTGAAACTCTAGAATCCAATCGTTATCAAAAACTGAAAGAAACTCATCCCAAGCAATATGCCTATTTTATCGACAATTTTGGCGGAATGATGATTCAGTTTGATATAGTTGTATAGTAAAACTATGCAAGCAAGTATAAGCGAGGAGAGATTAGCAATTTTTCTCTTTTCGCTTGCATTAACAGAGAGTCTTCTATAGTATCCTTTGCTTATAACTTATCAATCTACTCCTCCAAAATAGGTTTATACACATATGTACTATTCATCTACACAAAAAAGGACGCAGAATCTCTCCCACGTCCTCAAAACTATCTGGCTTTATCTTCTCTTACCTTCGATACTTCCTTATGTGCTGCCTCCTGCTTCACCTCATCCACACCTCTTGCCTCAAATGCATCTGCATTATACTGATACTCCTGTGGTTCGGCGACCATCGGCAAATATACAATCTCTGCTTCCACTCTCTCAGCCCCTGCCCTCTCCGGCTCTGTCTGTTCCTGTGCTTTCGCATTCTCCATATGCTTTTCCTTATCAAGCTTCACATTCATAGCCAGATTATCCAGCTTATCAATCGAAGCATCAAGATGAAGCTCCATTGATACAAGCATCTTTTTCACTGCTTTCATAGGTGCAAGCACCGCCTTTGTAATGGGATGTTTCTGCTCTTTCCGTGAGTAATCCACCTCCGGCTTGTCAGCAAAAGTGCGGAATGCATTGGCTGCTGTCTGCCCGGCTTCACTAAATCCTTTTGCAAGAAGTGCTGTCTTTGCTATATTCTTATCCGTGGTCTTGATTGCACCTCTTACATTCTCTCGGATATCAAGAAGCCTTTTCTTAATTCCTAAGAACTCCGACACCCTGTATAATGCAGCTCTTCCCTTTGCCTTTGCTTCATCAACTATGCTCTTTGCTGTAGATTTGACCTGTGCTTTCACTTCCAATACCTGCGACTTTATCTGCTCACATCTGGCATTAAGTCGCTCCTGTGCTTCCGACAATGCCTTTTTAGCATTATTGACAAGTGTATCTTCCTGCATTTCTTTGATCTGATTCTGCATATTGGTGAGTTCTTCCGTCATGGAATCAATCTTTTTCTCCAGTACATCCACATAGCTGCATATCTCAAATACATCATTTGCCTGCTCTTTCATGGCATTTTTCTTTAATAGTTCGAGAAGTTCTCTTATGACCTCCTCATTGGTAAGTGTTTTTCCTGCTTCCATATCCATTCTGTTTCCTCCATTCTGTAAATGGGGCAGCCTTGGCCGCCCCTGTACTCTGATTACTGATTATCGAAAGGGCGTTGCCTCTTTGTCCTTCTCTTTATCGGGATTGCCATGATGTTTCTCGGCACTCTCCCTCGCCTTTTCGTTGCTCTTATCCTTTGCTTTCTCATATTCAGAGATAATCTCATTATAGAGTTTTTCCCTGAAATCCTTTGTGACCGGATAGCAGACATCTTGATAGATTGGCTTGCCCTGCTCATCCACCTGCTTTGTCTTATAAGAAGGCATTGATACAAAGATTTTCTCTTTACCCTGCACGATATTGATATTATTTACGATGAAACTGTTTTCAAAATAAATGCGTGCAAGTCCCTTGATGTTACTACCTTCCCTCTCATAAGGTGTCACAGTTACGGAAAACTCCGGCATTTCCTGTGTACGCTCCTGCTTCTGTGTCTCCTCTTTCTCCGGTTCCTTAATTCTTGCATAGGCATCAAGGATATTGGTATAGAGTTCCTCTCGAAACTCTGCTGTAATAGGATTGCACACATCCTTATAGATCACACCGTTGCTTTCATCACGCTCATTGGAGCGGTATCTTGGCATTGATACGAAAAGCTCTCCCTTATCCTTATTCTCAAGGATTGCAATATTGGTAATCTTAAATGAATCACCGAATACTACTGTTGCAAATCCTTTGATATTGCTGCCCTCTTTTGCTCTTACTTCGTTTACCTTAATTGAATACTTCATATGCTATTCCTCGCTTTCTTTTTGTTCTTTGTTTTGCTCCGGTATGATAAGCTTACACCAAAGCTGTTCTATCTGTTCACAAGACAATCTGCCATTTAACCAGTTGCCAAGTGTAACAACCATTCCATCCTGCTCGTAGTAGAGCCACTCCTGTGTTTCAATGTTCCCCTCATACACGATAGTCACATCAAAATCAGGCATGAATAATCCTTCCTCCGCATCACATACACAGGCTATTCCCTGTCTGAGTGTCAGATTCATGCTTTCGACATATACAGACCAGCCGCTTACGACTATCTGAAAGTCATCATCAATTTCCGCAATATCATCCTCGATGTCGATTAGCTCTTCCATTTCCGATACTGCCTCTTCTATCTCACCTAACCGGTATCTCTTATTCATCCATCACCGCCTCCTTATAAATGCACCTGACCACAAAACGCATGGTTCCTTTCTGGGAACAAGTAAAAAGAGTTAATTCTTTTTCTGTACCCTGTGTCTTGATGCTGTTATCATACGGATTTACTACCTCTGTCTCTGTTACCTCATAGATGTGTTTAAGTCCATTTTTGTCGGTTATCATTACTTCATCACCTATGGATATCTGACTTAGTGGTGTAAAAAATGTGCCATATCTGCTGCCATTATGACCGCACAACACACAGTTGCCACTTTCTCCGATTCCTGCAGTCTCTTCTATATGACCAATCCCGGCATTAAGCACTTTACTTGTGGTTCCTTCCATTACCGGATACCTGATATCTAAGCCCGGTATCTCAATGATGCCGATAACACCGCCTTCTTTAAGAATGGCTTCATCCTCTTTACTAATGGAGGTTTGCTCTTCCTCCACATCTGTTTCTTCATCGTAATCATCCTCCAATGTCTGCTCAAATTCACTTATGAGCTGTTCTGTCTGTTTTTCTCCTGTTGCCCGCCAGAAAAAAGGGACTGCCATAATGGCAATCCCTGCTGTAATCAGTAGTCCTGCGACCACTTTTCTTATGCTCATATTATTCACTCTCCTATCGTGTTCTGCCCTCTCTGTCGGCTGGATAAGCACCTTTATCCTCTGCCACAATTGCTGCAGATTCCATCCTGTCATCTGTTTCTCTTTCTTCCTCCGGTCCGCTCAGGTCTGCATCCACAGCCTTTGCGTTCTCAAGGTCAAGCTGGGCATTCAGTTCACACTGCCTTGCCAGTTTTTCATTCAGTTCCTCACTGTACGCAAATGGCTTGTCATACTCTGCCTTTGATGCTTCAAGGTCATTCTGGTACTGCTCAATCTTCTTTTCTAAGAAATCAATGTTCTCATGGAGTCCATTGAACAGGTTTTCCAGCTTTACCATACTGCCGACAGGACTTGTGGAAAGCTCTGCCTTGTACTCAGTCTTTCCACGAAGCACCATATAATTGATACCAAGGAAGTTCTTTTCCACAAGCAGCTCAAATCCATGGAACTTGCCGATTGCAGTTGTCTCTCCGGTCTTACATTTGCTGATTGCTTCAAGCATCATCGTTCCTCCATCCACACGCTCTGTGTAGGTTGCTTTGCCTATGGTAATGGCAAATTCCGGATTATCAATCAGTTCTTTATCCCTTGCCTTTACATCTTCTCTTACATTGGCAAGCTTTTCTGTTGCTGTCTTAATAAGCTTCGGGTACTTAATCATAAAGTTATCCTGCAATCCATATCTCTGATTGTCATAGGATGCCTTTAAGAGCTTTAATCTCTGGACATCATTGTCAATCTCCATCTTTTCCTTGATCAGAGGATTGCCTGTAGCAACCGCCTTGATCTCTGCATAGGAAAGTGTTGCCTCGTCGATATCCTCACAGCTTCGGCTTACCGCCTTGCTTGTCATGACCTGACTGATGAAACGCTGCTTATTTTCGACGAGTGACCAGTTGTATGCATCAAAGGTTCCTTTGGTGACATATCTGTAGATTGCAACCTCTTCATTTTCGTTGCCCTGCCTGATGCCTCGTCCTTCCCTCTGTTCAATGGATGTAGGACGGATTTTGCGGACATTCAAAATAAAAAAGAATGTGGAGGTAACAGACAATGGCAAAGACAATTTTTGAGGAAATGGGCGGCAAATACGAAAGGCAAGGGGATTATTTGATACCGTGCTTAACTGTACCCGCCGAAGAAGAACAGGCAATAGGCATCTGGGGGCAACGGCATTTAGATTATCTAAAACAGTACCGTAAAGTTACATACACCAATCTTCTTACAAGCGGCAGGCTAAACGCCTACCTTGCCGACATCAACAGACAGGCACAGGAACGCTTTGAAAGGCTCATAGAGGGTATGAAACAGGCACAGGGCATAACGGAACAGCTAAAGGCAGAAAACGCCTTAGAATGGACAGGATGCCTCAATAACATAAGGGCTTGTGCGAGGGAGATTGTGGAAAAGGAAATTATTTTTGCATAAACAGATGATTAGTGGCAGGGGGAAATCCTGCCGCTTTTTCTGCTTTAGTTTGTCAGCTTGACAAATAAAGGGTTAAGGAATATAATTAGATTCAGTATTATACAAGGAGTTAATAAATATGCGGCAAGGTATTCTTAAATAAACTGTCAATTTGATAGTGGGAACAAAAAGTAGCAGTCCCGTTTCACTTTTAATATGGGGCTTAGTTTTTTGTACCCAGTTTAAGAATACTTTTATCATGTAATTTTATATGCCCGAAAACATATAAGTGTTTTGGGGCTATTGGAGTTATTTACCCAGTGATAGGAGTATTTATCACTGGGTATTTTTATGCCCTTTTTTGGGTGTTGATAGGAGGAAAATCACATGAAAATAATTAACTTAGGCATTCTGGCTCACGTTGACGCAGGAAAGACAACATTAACGGAAAGTTTATTGTATACCAGTGGTGCAATTGCAGAACTAGGGAGCGTAGATGAAGGCACAACAAGGACAGATACAATGAATTTGGAGCGTCAAAGGGGAATCACTATCCAGACAGCAGTGACATCTTTTCAGTGGGAGGATGTAAAAGTCAACATTATAGATACGCCAGGCCATATGGATTTTTTGGCGGAAGTATACCGTTCTTTATCCGTATTAGACGGAGCAGTATTATTAGTTTCTGCAAAGGATGGCATACAGGCACAGACCCGTATACTGTTTCATGCACTACAGATAATGAAGATTCCGACAATTTTTTTCATCAATAAAATTGACCAAGAGGGGATTGATTTGCCAATGGTATATCGGGAAATGAAAGCAAAGCTTTCTTCGGAAATTATAGTGAAGCAAAAGGTTGGGCAGCATCCCCATATAAATGTAACGGACAATGACGATATGGAACAGTGGGATGCGGTAATTATGGGAAACGATGAACTATTAGAGAAATATATGTCAGGGAAACCGTTTAAAATGTCAGAACTGGAACAGGAAGAAAACAGGAGATTCCAAAACGGAACGTTATTTCCCGTTTATCACGGAAGCGCTAAAAACAATCTGGGGATTCGGCAGCTTATAGAAGTAATTGCCAGTAAATTTTATTCATCAACGCCTGAAGGTCAATCTGAACTATGCGGGCAGGTTTTTAAGATTGAATATTCAGAGAAAAGGCGGCGTTTTGTTTATGTGCGTATATATAGCGGAACATTGCATTTGAGGGATGTTATTAGAATATCTGAAAAAGAGAAAATAAAAATCACAGAGATGTGTGTTCCGACAAACGGTGAATTATATTCATCCGATACAGCCTGCTCTGGTGATATTGTAATTTTACCAAATGATGTTTTGCAGCTAAACAGTATTTTGGGGAACGAAATACTGTTGCCGCAGAGAAAATTTATTGAAAATCCTCTCCCTATGCTCCAAACAACGATTGCAGTAAAGAAATCTGAACAGCGGGAAATATTGCTTGGGGCACTTACAGAAATTTCAGATGGCGACCCTCTTTTAAAATATTATGTGGATACTACAACGCATGAGATTATACTTTCTTTTTTGGGGAATGTGCAGATGGAAGTCATTTGTGCCATCCTTGAGGAAAAATATCATGTGGAGGCAGAAATAAAAGAGCCTACTGTTATATATATGGAAAGACCGCTTAGAAAAGCAGAATATACCATCCACATAGAAGTCCCGCCAAATCCTTTCTGGGCTTCTGTCGGGTTGTCCATAGAGCCGCTCCCTATTGGAAGCGGAGTGCAGTATGAAAGCAGAGTTTCACTTGGATATTTAAATCAATCGTTCCAAAATGCGGTTATGGAGGGGGTTCTTTATGGCTGCGAGCAGGGGCTGTATGGATGGAAAGTGACAGACTGTAAAATCTGTTTTGAATATGGATTGTATTATAGTCCTGTAAGTACCCCCGCAGACTTTCGGCTGCTTTCCCCTATCGTATTGGAGCAGGCTTTAAAAAAAGCAGGGACAGAACTATTAGAGCCATATCTCCACTTTGAAATTTATGCACCGCAGGAATATCTCTCACGGGCGTATCATGATGCTCCAAGGTATTGTGCAGATATTGTAAGTACTCAGATAAAGAATGACGAGGTCATTCTGAAAGGAGAAATCCCTGCTAGATGTATTCAAGAATACAGGAACGATTTAACTTATTTCACAAATGGGCAGGGAGTCTGCTTGACAGAGTTAAAAGGATACCAGCCAGCTATTGGTAAATTTATTTGCCAACCCCGCCGCCCGAATAGCCGTATAGATAAGGTTCGGCATATGTTCCACAAGTTAGCCTAACAGCTTGCGAAAGTCGTATAAAATGAGAAAGGAGAATGTAACTTCATGTTTTCTAAAAATTCAAAGGCATATTCTGTCTATCTGCTGTTCCGATTTGTCTATTCCCTGGCGGCTTCTATGGCCACAGTGCTTTCCATCGTGTACCACCTGGAGGTGGTGCAGCTGGATGCTTTTCAGCTTGTCCTGGTGGGGACTGTTCTGGAAACCTCCTGCTTTCTGTTCGAGATACCCACCGGTGTGGTGGCGGATTTGTATAGCCGTCGGCGCTCGGTGCTGATTGGAATGTTCCTCTACGGCCTGGGCTTTCTGATGGAGGGTGCGCTGCCGTGGTTCGCGACGGTTCTGCTGGCCCAGGTTGTCTGGGGTTGCGGTGATACCTTCATCACCGGCGCTCTGGAGGCGTGGATTGCCTCGGAGGAAGAGGACAAGCCCATGGATAAGGTGTTCCTGCGTGGCATTCAAATGGGGCAAATCGGCGGCGTTCTGGGCGTGGTGCTGGGCACACTGCTGGGAAACATAAACCTGCAAATGCCTATCATCTTGGGGGGCAGTTTGTGCTTGCTGCTGGGGCTGGTGCTGGTTCGCATCATGCCAGAAACCAACTTCTCCCCTGCTATTGAGGAACGGCAGGGCTTGCTTAAAGACTTTGTCTGCCTGTTCAAGCTCAACCTGGGCTTTGTGAAAGGCGCACCTGTGTTGCTGGCGCTCTTAGCAATCACACTGTGCGGGGGACTTGCCAGTGAAGGCTTTGACCGGCTCTCCACCGCTCATTTTCTGGATGACACGGTAATACCCGTTATCGGGCCACTGAACAGCGTCACTTGGTTCGGTGTTATCAGTCTTATCGGCAACGGCTTAGGTATTCTGGCTTCTCAGTTGCTCATCGCCCGCATGGAGAAAAAAGGGACTGTCAGCCGAACCAGTGTGGTCATGTCCACCAGCGCCGGGTATATCCTGTGCCTAGTTCTCTTTGCGGTGGGGCGGAGCTTTTGGTTCATGTTGTTGGTGTTCCTCCTGGCGGGGCTTATGCGCACCATCAAGGAGCCGGTGCTGGCCGCCTGGATGAACGACCATGTGGAGGAGAAAATGCGCGCCACAGTCTTTTCTACCAGTGGACAACTGGACTCTTTCGGGCAGATCATCGGCGGGCCTATTGTGGGGCTGGTAGCCCAACAGGTGTCCATACCCTGGGGGCTGGTCTGCACCGCTTTCCTGCTGTTGCCCGCGCTGTTCTTGGTGCCAGTGGCGGGAAAGAAGCGGGATTGATATGGCATAGTTAAGTTTACTGACGAGCGGGAGATTACTTCCGCTCGTCTTCATTTAGCAGCGCAAAATTTGAGGACTCTTTATCTCCTTATTCGGCATAGCGGAGGCGGCTGTCAATTCGACATAATTTTCTTGTGATACTTTACCACACATGAGCATCAGCGTAGGGATTGCAACAGCGGCTGTTTTTCCGCTACCAGCTCCACCAACAATCAAAATATGTCCGTCTGTGCTTTCGGGCATGGTCGCATATTTTCCATTACTCTTGCCGAACACAACACCCGAAAGGTCTTTTGCTGTTTTCAGTGCTACCGTATCACCGCCCAGCTTCGCTTCAAAGCCTTTCTTCTGTCTATTATGCAAAAGAAGCTCTAAAAAGCTGAATTTGCGGTCTTTTTTTACCATACGAATGATATTTTGAAGAAAATTTAATGGGCATAAAACATAACAAGCATACCACAAAATAGTGAAAATACCGTCCATAATCTGATTATTTTGTATGAACGTTCCTGTTATTTCCTCATATCCAATCCCTACAACAAGTGGAACACAAAACCACCACAGACCAGTAAACCATACCAGTTTAAGCACATATTTTAAGCCTTTTAGCAGGAACATAAATACCCTTGCTATCATTCCTAAATCGTTTCCGTCCATAAACCCTCCTATCTGCTATGCCCTATATCATGCGTTTTACTGTGTTCCTGTTTTCTCAATGCGTCCTGCACTTTTGTTTTCAAAGCCTCTCTCCTTTCGGAAAACCCACCTTTTGTTGGTGCTTTTTTCATCTGTTCCATGCCATTGCCGCCCTCTGTCTTTTCTGCGGCTTTCTCGGCTCTCTTTTCGTCATAATAACCCGATTTTACAAGCCGCATATATTTATCTTCTGTATTGGCTAAATCCCTTAATTCTTGGCTCTGTGGGGTCTTATCGTCCTTGCGCTGGCTGTTTTCTTCCTTGCGCCGTGTTTCCTCTTTCAGACGTTCTTCCCTCGCTGGCTCCTGTTCCTGCCGCTGGCTGTCCTCTCTCTGCTGTCTTTCCTGCTTACGGCGTTCTTCCTGTGCCCTCTGCTCCTGTCTGCGCCTTTCCTCTTGGCGGCGTTGCTCGTCCTGTCTGCGCTGTTCTTCCTGCCGCTGGCTGTCCTGTCGGCGTTGCTCGTCCTGCATACGGCGTATTTCCTGCCGCTGGCGTTCTTCTGCTAAGGCTCGCTCGGATAACTGGCGGCTCTCTACGGCTTGTTGCTCCAAACGCTGACGGTCATTCCTTGCGGCTTCTTCCTGTCTGTTCTGTTCACTCATAATCTCCAAA
>OHLH01000154.1_pt1 | contig 46950 bp, 67 predicted proteins | sample 1569061 | NCBI WGS metagenome assembly OHLH01 (sample SAMEA3879603, study PRJEB24766) | human gut metagenome | biome: human-associated habitat; feature: feces | place: USA | collected 1985/1987
TGGCTTTCTGCCTTTATCGCATTGAGAACCTGCTGTATGTCTTGTTGGGATAAAGCCATATTATTCCTCCTTTCCGTTTAATGTATCGTATAAAGCATCCAGCAGTTGGCCCATGATATTGGAAACATCCTCTTTCGGAAGTCCATTCCCCGATTTCAATGAAAAGCCGAAAGTGCCGTCAGGACGGGCATTGAAACTCCCGCATATATCAAGTCCATTATAAACGTAACCAAGCATTTCATTGGGTATGTTATCGTTGTAAGTTATAGTGAACCGCGCGGTAGCGGAGCCTGACTTCATTTCTCCCTTTTTCAGAATTTCCGTTATTTCCATAATTATATTCCTCCTTCTATAATTTCATAAATCTGTCCATAACCTCCGGCTGTCAGACATTCGCCACATACATCCTTTACAAGTGTGGCTTCCTCCGTGGTAATATCCAAAGTCCCTTCGTTTTGGATAATACGCTGGCAAAGAACGTAAGCCTTGAACTTGTCCTCGCGAGATACCGGCTTATCCTTCCCGTAATTGAACAGGGCCTCCGCTACGGCGGATGCGATATTTTGTCCGGCAAGCTCGACTCCATCATAATTTTTGAACTTTCTGTTAAAATCCACTTTCATATTTTTCATTCTTTAAAGTTATTCTCCTGTATATCCGACAATGATTCCTCCTCTTACAATGAGTCGTATCTTGTCCAAGTCCGGATTCTGAGACGCACCATCGCCCCAATCCACACCTTCATAGTATGCGTAAGTTCCGTTAGTCTTACGTTCGGTTATGTATCTGAAGCCTTTAGAGGCACAATAATCACTATCCAGTTCTCCTCTCACACTTGTAGGGCCAACAAAAAAACCTGCGTAAGTCATACCACTTCCAGGATAAGTAAATGAACCTGTAGAAGCATATATAGCTGCACCTCCTGAATTTGCCCCTACAGATTTTATTCCGAAACGTCCAGTTGTTGCCGCATTAAACGATACGTCCACAACGCCATCGGAATCAGATGTGGACGTTCCCAACTTGAGACTGCGTGAATCGTTACCAAAATAATCGTTGGCCTTCCAGCAAAGTCTTCCGTTGTCAATGGTGAATCCTCCTACTTTAGCACCATTAGCATCTATACGGTTCACTTTTATATAATCAGTATTCAGATAGCCACCTACAATGATAGTGCTTCCAAGTTGTGCGGATTCCACTGCATTTTCATAAGCCAGACTTCCAAGACTTGAAGAGTTGGCTTTTCCATTAATGGTATCCTGCAATGAGGAATTCAGGGAATCGAATGTCACTGCACCTTTCAGGTTTATCTGGTCGGCGCTTATTTTGGCCTTGGAAATAATGTTCCCAACTTCGTCTTCTGTTACGAACACGGAAATGTCAGCCTGATGTACAAGCCCACTGCTGTCAACCGCTTGGGAAAACATGGATGCAAAATTGGAAGTCGTAACCAATCCCGAACGGTTCTTGAGAGTTCCATCCTCGTTGAAATATTCTGACATCATTCTATTGTATTTTGCCGTAGTGACAATAGAGGACGACTCGATGACATTACCATCCTTGTCAAAGTTGGAAGCTGCTATCTTTACCAGCTTCTCAGACTGTTCGAACAACGTTTTGTATTTGTATGCCAAGGCTTCTGCACGGTCGGTACTCAACACCAGCATGTACAGGTATATCTCACCCGTAAAGGACAGCTTGAAGTCGCCTGTTCCATTCCATAATCCGGAATGATTGAATATCTGGTATCCGTCCGTCACGTCCAGTTCACCATCGTAGGAAAACTCGTTGAAATTCTCGAAACCGGATTTATCCAGTCCTTCGAACTTAATGGTCATCCGTCCGGCTTTTGCTACGCGATAGAAGAAACTCAAATATACGGCTTCCGGCTTTTTCTGCCCCTCATCATTTATATCGTTGTAGTCGGGAATAAACCGGAAATTCTCATGCTTCTGAAGGATATATTTGTTCCTGATATATACAGTAGTACGCCCGTCATCGGTCTTTACACAAGCATAATTGGTTTTATCGGACAAAGGTGCGCCGTTCGCCCATATCCACTTGCTGCCCAGTAGGAAGAAGGTAGCCTCGTTCTCGGTATCCCATTTGTTCATCCCATTTCCGAATGACGCGTTGTCCAGATAACTCTTATCTTCCGTGAAGTCTTTTCGCAAACCTTCTACGGCAGCTTCTATTTTTCCTTCAGTTATTTCAAAACGAGTCAGGATGTCCTCTCCGGTAGTCAGAACGAACGTCCCCATCAGGTACACATTATCACCATACAACCCGTTACCGTGCGGCTGATTGTCTGCCGGGAACCTGCTGTCACTGATTCCGTCAAGATTACCAAGACGAACACGCAGACATCCGTTGAAGTTCTTTTCGCATACACCGTCCAGTACGTCCACACGCGGCTGTCCGTCTTCGGTGGCCGCAATGGAAATCAGGTTTTGGCGTAGACGGTTCTGTGTGTTTCCCATCAATACACATTCGTCGCCTTCTTTCGGTTCCACACCACCAAACTCGCTGACGGGTATAGTGATGCCATTCCCGTCAGATGAAGAGATTTCTACCCAATATCCTCGCAGGGATGCGCCGGTGAACTCTGCGCAGCGCATTAGGTCGTTAGCCACGAACTCATTGTCCTGCTCGAATGTGATTTTATAGTTGTCTCCGTCCTTCGCTACAGTCTTTATTTTACCGCTGGCCGCACTGACGACAAACTGGCCACCTATACTGCGCACTTTCTGTATAAGCATTTCAAGTGCTACCAGTGTCTGCCGGATAGTCACCTTGTCAATCGTCAAGTTGCTCAGTCCTGTCAGTGCGTCCATCCACAGCTTCCATCCTTCTCCGGTCATTCCGTCCACGAACTTCACCGAGCGAAGCAGCTCTCGGACGACAGCAGTCAGCCATTCGGCATTTCCGTCACCGTCCACAGTCGCTCCACTTTCACCAGTGTTATAGTGTCCGAAATCTGCACCTTTCAGAAAGTGAATTTTTTCCTGTGCGCTATCTTCTCTTTGTTTGCTTATGAATTCTTTTATTGACCGTAACGCTGAGAAAACATTGCTATCAGAAGGTGATATGGAATCATTGACTTTAATGACATATACACCACTTCCACCTCCACCTGTATAGGTATGTCCTTTATAGGTAAGTGCATCCACCTTGTCCTCGATTTCTCCGATACGTGAATAAGGCATGCTCTCACCAATCGTATAGGAAGGTGCATCCCAAGGGATGTCCAAGTTCATTTCCCATCCCAATACACGTGAGATACGTCCGCTTTCAAAGTATGTGTCATCTACAAGGTTAATGCGTTGGCCAAACTCGAAAGTCCGTGCAATCGGGTCTTCATGTACCCAGTCACTCATTAATGTAGTAGGGTAGGTACCGTCGTCCTTCTTAACCTTGTCGGCATACTTCTGCGCCTTTTCCTTCAATTCCTGCTCGGCAATTTGGATGTATTGGTCTGACACTAAACGAATATCGAATCCTGACAGAACATATTCGTCACCATTTTCCGGACAAATAACCTCGTCAGGTAGGGGACGACCGTAGTCTTCATTTCTAACAATCTCCCATAGCTGCTCTCCTCTGGTCTCATCTTTAGGCTTTGGATTGAATATTACCCCGAATGCCATACCATTCAGCTTCCCGGATTGAAAAGTAATCTGAAGTTCCTGACCTTCAAGAATATATTCCTCTTTAAAATCAATACCGATATCTTTGTACCTGTAATAAGTGACTTCCTCTTTTGTCCCGTCTTCGTTTTCTACCTCTTCGGTGCGGGTATGAACATCAGATAAAGTACCAACACGCCGTGGATAGACATCGTCAAAAACAACCACGTCCTCGATGGCTTCTTCCTGCGACATTCCTTCGTATGCGTCAATGTAAGGGGTTCCAGAAGGGAGCATAAGCCGCTTCTGGACTACACCGTTCACCACGGCCTGTTCGTCGGTCGGACGGTAGTTCGTGGGGATGTTCTTCGTTGAACCAAAAGCATAGATGCGGGTGGCATAAGTGCCCTGACTTTCGCTGCGGGTGATGGCCGACGCTTCGACACCACGCTCAATTTTAACGGCATCTCCGAACTCATTTCGCCCAAAATGAATCACGTTGTCCGTTATCCAGCAATCGCAGTTCCACTTATCCTCACCCGCCATAGAAAACAAGGCATCCAACAGGTTCATGTTGTCGTAAGTCATCGCCACTGCCTTATTCTCTACAGAATCGTCTATGCTGAATGTAAAGTCTGTTCCTTTATAGGTATATCCTAAAGCCTTTAGATTGCGAAGAAACACACCAAGTTGTACATCAAGGGATGCAGTAAGAGACCATGACGCTTCATTTCCTGCATGCTCCGGCGTGTACTTGAAAATCTTGTTCTTCCACTTCCAGTAGTAGGCGTTCATCTGAAGCTCGTAGTCATACCCTCCGGTGGAAGAGTTATAGGTCGGCTTCTGAAGGTCGGTTATCTCATAGATTTTCGCCAGCTTTCCGCCGAGTGATTCATCCAATACGCCGGAAAGGTCCACGTAGTCACCCAGCTTGAAAGGAATGGGAGAGGGCACCGAAAATGGGAGGATGATATAGTCCTCTTTCATCAGTGTAAACTTCCCCTTGGCCCCCTTGTTGATGGAGGTGGAAAACCTTGTCTTCCCGGATATGTCCTTGATTTCAATCATACCTCCAAAGTTCATAAATAGAAAATGGAAGCCCTAAAAATCAGGACTTCCATTTGAAACAATAAAGGGAATGTTCGTTATTCGCTTCTATCCATCGGGTTAGGTTCTTCAAACTTGCTTGAAACCTTGCCGAAACAGCGGTCCAAACTCAACCCGTATGAAACACTTTTACCCAGGTAAACCAGCTTGTAAACCTCATTTCCAAGTACCGGAACCTTGATATTCACTGCTCCTTTCTCCAGCTCTTTCTGAAAGGCTTTCTTCTTGATTCGGTAATCACTTTCCGAACTGCCTTCAATGGTGAACTGAAGAGTAATTTCGCGCGAATCCACTTTTGCGTTGTCTGTTATCACACGTTTTCCATGTTCCAACCGACTTTCGTTCTCAATGTAGTCTTTCATTTCGTTGAACCCGTCGATAGCATCGAGGAAACCGTCTCCCATACGGACACCCCATGTTTCCAGTGCGTCTTTCCCATTGATAAATAAATCTCCAGTCATAGTCTTGCTGTATTACGTTTCACTTCGGCGATGTCAGCCTTTATATCTTTCAAGTATTTGGCTGAATCTTCTGTATTCTCTCTGATTTGCTGTAACTCCAGATAGGAATTGGCCAGAATGGTACGTGTCTCGTCGGCAATGTTGTACATTCCAGTTGCCTGTGCTGTCAAGGTACTGATGGAACCTCGCAGTTCCGTGATGGCCACCGTCTGTTGCTGCTCTGCTGCCTCTATTCGGAGATTGGACTCATACACGGCATTGAACCGTCCGCTTAGTTCCCCGGCATCCTCGTGCGTCATTTCCGTACCGAATCCTCGGCTGGATGCCGACTGTTGCTCGGAAGAAGAACCTTCCCATCCCATAGCCTGCATGATGGCATTACGCTCAGCTAAGGCATCACTGACCATCTGGTCCCATTGTGATTTGAGATTGCTTTGTTCGGAGCTGGACAAAGTACCGTCCGTCATCGAGTTTGCAAAATTCTTGTACCATTCTTTCAATCGGTTTGCATAGGTATCTGACATCATGCTTTCCACCACAGCCTGCTTCATCATCTTCTCGAAATTTTCGGCGAAGTCTTCCGCATCCGATTCCATATCAAGTAGTTTGTCCTTGAATTCATCCCGGATAGTGTCAAACGAGGTGTCGGTCAGCTTTTCGCGGTAAGTGTCCTCCAGTTCATCGAGCTGCTTCCAGTATTCAATGTAGCTGTCCATATACTGCGAAGCGTTCTGATATCCATCGTCGGCGTATTGCTTGATTTTTGAGTAGAGGTCAGTGGCGTTGTTGGATACGTTGTACATTTGCTCACTGGTCAGGTTCCAGAAATCACCGGCATTTTTAACTGATACTCCTGCTGCATCACTGACACGTTTCCAGTCCTCTGAAGACATAGCGTCGTTGATTTTCTTATTACTTGAATGTGTACCACCGATTCCAAGGAAACCATTGCTGTATGCAGCGGCAGAGCGTTGCATCATCTCTTTTGTATTGGCCATCTGCTTCTCGATATTCTTCTTCTGCTGCTCGTAAAGTCCAGTTGCATCGGCAACAGCACTTTCGTCCATCTTCTCAGCCAGATTATCGAGAGAGGCTTTCAAATCTTGATTGGATATAGTTAGCCTTTCCAAATCGTCTTTCAAATAAGGGTCACTTTCCTTATTTCCGATAAGTCCAAAGGTCAATGTGTCCCATATTCCCCCAACGGCCCTAAAAACACTACCAAAAAGATTGTCAACAAACCCATCAAGCCCCTGCGTTCCGATAGCATCTAAAAGAGAAAATGCGGCTCCAATGATTCCACCAAGTTTCTCGCTCTCATCTGCAAATATGTCTACTATATTACCGGCCAAGTTTCCGATTTGAGAAAGGGAAATTTCAGAGTTTGAACCAAGCTGGGTAATAACATTCGACAAAGTGATAAGGTTGCTTGTCGTTTTGTCCGTTGCCTTCTGCATGTTGGTCTGAGCGTTCTGCTGTCTCTTTTGGGCATCGTTCAGTTTCTTCGTAGCCGCTTCCTTCTGTGCATCTGTTCCGCTTCTCATGGCTTCGTTGTATTCCTCCTGGGCTTGTGACAGTTCTTCCTGAGCCTTGGCCAATTCGCTTAACTGTTCAGGTAGGTCGGCCAGCAATCCGCCTTTGTCGATGAGGGTTGACTGGATGTTGTTCAACGCCTCGTCAATGACCTTCTTCTGGTCAACGGCCATGTTCTTGTATTCTTCAGAGTTCTTGAAATCTCTAAGTTGCTGCTTTACTTTATTCAAGGACTCTTTGGAGACCTTATCCAAATCACCGAATACAAGTTCCCAGTTGATACCCTGTTTCAGTTTTTCAAGATCAAGGGAGGAGAGTGCCTTTTCCATCTCCTTCTGGAGTATGTCCTTGTCTCCCTGAGTAGTGGCTTCTGATATTTTACGAGTGTACTCATCGGTGATAGCCTGTCTTTTTTGCATGAACGTACCGTAGTTTTTCAGATATCGTTCGTTGGCCTCGATTGCAGCCTGATTTTCGGTATCCGTAATTGCGGCCAGACCTTTTTCACGTGACTGCATGGCATTAGACGCACGATTCCCTAATACTTCCCGCTGTTCAGACGTAAGCTTTCCACCTTGTGCATCTTCCCATTTTTTGCGTTGCTTCTTAATTTCGTCGATTTCTTTCTGGTAATCCAGCTCAATCTGTCTGCGCTTCTTTTCAGAACCTTCTTCCATCAGGTTGATTTCATCCTGCTGATTAGCTCTTATGAGTTGTAGAAGTTCATCGGCAAGATTTTGCTGGCTATCTACTACCTTCTTGTTTTCTGATTTATGGCTGACACCGGTAAGTGTCTCCAATGTCTTTTCTGCACTCTGCAACTCTTGTTCCTTTGCCTTAATAGCAGATTCTACAGTCTTACCAGTCTCTGCCTGCAATTTCCCGCTACGAAGGTCTGCAATTTCTTGTTTGAGTGTTTTGATACGTTTGGTGGCATTTTCTACTTCTTTGGATATGGAAGACTGTGGAGATTCTTTATTATCGGATAAAGACGATTTCTCAATTTCTTTTTCCAGTTCTGTGATGGCAGAAACCGTTTCGCCTAATTCCTTGTTTACGGAATCCAATTCTTTCTTGGCCTTATTCGCACTATCTTTAAGCTGATTGTTTACAACACTATTTTGAGAGAATACGGTCACACCTGTATTGACCCCTCTGTTCTGTAATGCGCTTCCAGTCATTGTTACGGATGAATTGTACAAAGATTTTGCCTCATTGTAATTCTCCATAGCAACTTTCTGCTGCTTTTCTTGAGCCCGTTTCTTGCGATACAATTCTTCTAGCTCTTCCTGAGCAGCTTTCATCCGTATCTGCTTTTCTAGTTGCGTCAGATAGGATTTAATGGCCTCGGTGTTGTTATTTATTAATTTACCCTCTTCATCAAGACTGGCATTGTAAGATGGGATGATGGCCTGCAAATCAGACAAGGCTTTCTTCTTCTGGTCAAGGGACGAAGTTTCACTTTTCAATACGCCGGACAACCTGTCAACTGTTGCCGCCTGCTTGGAAAATTCCTCATCGGCCTTTTTGTTCACAGAATTAAGCGTCTCCTGTGCTGCAATGGCTTCATTGGTTCTCTTGGTGAACATGTAAACTGCCGTACCTATTCCTACCAGCGCTGCCAACAAGGTGACATATACATTGGATTTTGAAGCGACATTGAAAGCCTGTTGTGCAGCGGTGGCCAGCCCCAATTCCTTTCTGTACATTCCTATCAGACGAATACTTTCAACGAATCCGACTGCCTTCTGCGCTACGGCTGCGGTAATCAACGCGGCCTTGTACGTTCCGTAAGCTGCAATCAGTCCGCCCATTACAGACAACACATCATCAAGACTTTCCACCAAATCCTCTGCTGTACCGATACCAAATTCGAAAACCTCCTTATACTTGTTCCCGAACTCATTCATTTTCTGGAAAAGGGTATCTTCGATATTCGACAGTCGCTGGGGCCACGTTCCGGCGGAACTTTCCATAAGGTTGGCAAACTTTCCTCCCTCGGATGTCATGTTTTTGAAGGCCTGTTCAACTTCCTTAAATCCGACCTTCCCTTCCTTCACAAGTTCACCTACCTGATCTTTGGAAACTCCTAATACCTTGGCCAGTTCTTCGTAGATTGGAATACCTCGTCCGGCGAACTGACGGATATCTACTGTCATGGCCCGTCCTTGTGTTCTCAATGTTCCGTACAGATAAATAAGCTGTCCGATAGGTATCTGCAATCCGGAAGCCACATCTCCAAGCATGGAAAGTTCATTCACGACATTATCGGCCGAAGAACCGTAAGCCAGAAGCTGCTTTGCTCCAGTCGCCACATCGTCAAGATTGAATGGCGTTTTGGCCGCGAACTGGACAATATCGGCGATGAGCTGGTCCGCTTTTGATTTGTCCTGAAGGATGGTTGAAAGAGCTACCTGTAACTGCTGCATCTTTCCGGTTGCTTCAATCACATCGGAGCCGAATTTCTTTATCGCCACCAGTCCACCGATTTCAACGGCTGTACGCTTTAAAGAATCCGTCAGGGATTTTACTACTTCATCAGCGTTGTTCGTCCCACTGGAAAACTTCTTGTACTCTCTCGTAAGTTTCCTCACTTCGAGCCTGTTTCTGGCCTGCTGGTCCTGTAATTCGCCAAGGGAATATCTCTGCTCGTTCAAGGCTGCTTTAGCCCGGTTCAGTTCAGCTAATTTAGCTTTTGAATTAGGAGAATAATTACCCATCTTTGAATATTCATCAGACAGCCGTCTGACATCATCCTGCGTATCACGGATGATTTTCCTTTGTTTGATGATTTCCTCTGTCAGCTCATCGGAGGCCTTTGACGCGGAATTAAGCTTTTTCTTCAAATCATTCTCCATCACAGCACCAGCCTTGGCCGCCTCGGTCACCAGCCCCATCATCTGTTGGCGAGCAGATGCCAGTTGGGTTTCCAAAGCCTTTGCGGCTGCAGGGGATTTGTTCACGTCCATCTTTTTGAGTTGGGCTTCCAGCTTCTCACATTCCTTCCTCAGACGGATAACCTCATCATAATCTGAACTGACTTTAAAGTATAGCGTAGCCATATCTATTTCTTGTTTCTTCGTCTGCGCGAAGCCATATCCTTACCCTTTACCTTTGTAACCTTGGTCCCGGTAACGGTATGGAGCTTGTCACGCTGCATTAATACTAAATTCCTGTATGGTATCTCATAGACCACTTCCCGGTATGACAGATGCAGATTTTCCATGAACGACGCTATCTGTCCCAATAGAGTATCATTTCCTACAACCTCGGTTTCGCTGCCAGCAGGCTTACGTTCCTCGCCAAGCTGACAGCTTTGAGAAAAACCTTTGAATCAATCATAGAGAGTGCTTCATCCAATGCGTTCACATTCTCTTCGTATGTTCCTTTTGCCAGTTCTTCGCTCAAACTTTCGTCACCAGCTATCAGCCAGGAGAGAGCCTTGCTGTAAGCCTCGCTTTCTCCCAAGGAGAGCAGAACGTCTTTCAAATTATCTGCTTCTTGTACGTCTGACAGATGGGAGATTGCCCCGGCCAGTTTTTGGACAGTAGGAGGGTAGACCGTGTAGGCTATCCCGGCGACAAACACCGTCCTGAAATCACTTCCGATAATGGATTCTGATACTATTTTCGCTCCTTGATTCATTCTGATAAAATAAAAATTAAGGGGTGAAGCCATAAAGCCCACCCCTGTTATGGAATTCAATCTCTACCTATTGGATAGGCATTAAGCACCTGCTGTTACTTCAGATGAGTCAAACCAGTATTCCGAAGAAATTGCCGAATTTTTCGGCTCCAACTCCACAGCACTCACTGGAAGTCCGATGGCCTTATCGGTAGTAGCTTCGCGGGCCCCGATGTCAGCACGTGGAATGACGCAATACTGGTCGTCTTCGGTCAGGGAAACAATCAGTTTTTCGATGTTCACCTTACCTCTTGCACGTTTCCAACCCTTGTCGGTGTTGATAACATCACCTCCCATGAGGTCTTTCTTCGTCGGATAGTCGTATTCACCAATCGTAAAGTTGACAGTCACATCGCCCATCTCCTTATCACTGCGATAAGTCTGGCCAGTAAGCTGGTTCTTGTAGTTCGTTCGGCTCGCTTCCGCTTCTTCGAGCGTCCACGTATCCTGGTGGATATTCTTTACCTCTTTCAAGGTTTCGCCCTGCAAAAGAGTGTACAAAGCCTTTCCGGTCAAATCTTCTGCTATAGCACTTGTTTCGCCATACCAAAGTTTCTTGATGTTTGTGGCGGTGATTTTCTTTGCTTCTGCCATATTATTTCACATTTAAAACTTCAAATAAAATTCTTACATTCACATAATGACACTTTAAGGCTGTGTCCTCCTCTGTTCCGATTGTGTCGATGGAATAATGATAGGTAGTACCGTCGTAACGTCCGGTTACGCCGTCAAACAGCTTCTGGGCCTGTTTCTCCAACTCGTTCAGCCGGATGGTGTTGGCTTCGCCTTCTTTCAGGTCTGGAACGCAAAGGTTCACCTCTACGAAAGACTTCTTCCAGTACGTTCCTGGCTGTTGTTTCTTTGCGTGAATGACAATCCTTTCGGATTTCAATTCGCCTGTCAGCTTCTTGCCATGGGGAACGATTTCAATACCGAAAGGCTGGCAATCACGGTAAAGTATGTTCGCTATGTCGGTGGTTACTATCATTGTACAATCTCCCAATCTTCTGCAAATACATCACTGATGGATGGCACCCACGAGTCTGCACGTCCGGTATTCTCGTTGTAGATAAGGCACTGGCTTGTGTAGTCAATGAAGCCCTTTCCCTTCAGAATAAGGTCTTTGGCTGATTGTGGAAGCGACTGCATTTTTGGAATGACATCGCTATCAATATGCGCCGGAACTTGCTTTACGACAAACAATCCTTTTCCGTTCCATCCTGTTCTTCGGATAGCACCTCCTTGCTTTAGCACTTCGATTGCGTCTCCAAACGTCATGTTTTTGCGTTCATCATCAACCTGTCGATATGCTTCTTCAAATGTTTTTGCAGGTGTCCAGCCCTCGCGACCATCTTCATTTACAAGATATCCTGGTTCATTTCCTCCGTGCATTTCTCCGTCAAAAACATACGGATTGCGTCCTGTTATTGCAATATACTCGCCTAATGTCATAGGCATTGCTTCTACTTGTTTTGTTCCAATGTATTTCCTCATTTTATTTCCTCCTTCAATCGTTTCTCAGCAAACAGGACTGCGCCAGTCAGGACTTCGTAGCCTTTAGATTCCACGAACGAGGCGTATTCAGCTTCATTCCTTAACTCCAATCCATTATCCTGAACTGAATACTTGTTTGACTTACGGAGCGTTCCGGTCCGGTTCTGATAACTACCGTTCTTTACAGCATAATCGACAGCTTCCTTTCCGACCTTATCCTCAACGGCTTTCACTTCGGCATAGCCTTGGTCGAAAAAGCTATCAACGTCCGAGAAATCAAACTTTACAGCCATATTTCTGAGTAACCAAAATAATTCGTATTCTTTACCATGTAAACCTTGCCAGTTCCCCGGATATTCTCACCGTCCATACATCTGATTTCATCACCAGCCTTCAGAGAGATTTTCTTCTCACAAACTACGTGATAGTTCGGTCGGTACACCTCGCCGTTCTCCGAAGTAAACTCCTTGGTGGAGTTATCATCACACCGGCACTTGCACACGTCCTGCCAGCTTTCCCCACCGGTACTGGGAATGGGCCGGCCAAATTCGTCTGTTTTCATCGGAGTTGTTACCTTAACTTGTAATGTATGTGGAGCGAATATCATAGGAATCTGACTTTAGGTTTATCTGACAGCGTGTCTTCAAGACCGTACTTCTTACACAAGAAAGAGTAATATTCCTTCAAGCCCTGAATATTCCAGGACATAGAGAAACCGTTCTCGCTGATGGAAGTGGCACGGAGTAATAGTGAGGGGATGAACTTCGCCATAGCCACCGACACAAGTCCGATGTTTGACGGGCCCATCTCATCCTCTCCGCTTATTTCTGAAGACAGACTTATCTCCAAAAGGTCAGCCTCCGACAAGTTAATGCCGAAGGTCTGAAACTTCTGTGATATGTAGTCGTTTACTGTCATGCGTTCATGGTTGTCAAATCGATGTTCACAATCAGGTTCGGATTTGTAATCTGCGGAATCCACTCAGCTGTGTATTCCAGACAACGTCCGTTCTTGTCCTTGTAACCGGAGATAAGCATATCACCGTCGGCTTGGGTGTAGTTACGTCCCGGTACGCCGTCCACGGCTTCGTACGGAGTGTGGAAGCGCATATAACCAACCTTATCCTGCGGAAGCAAGGTGATACGGTCGTCTGCATAAATCTGCACATTCTTTCCGGTCTGGTCTTTCACGTAATCTTCCTTAATCTCAATGGCCGGAAGTCCGATGCCGGTAAAGACCGAAGAAGCCAGTTGAGAGGTAATCAATCCAGTTGACATATACATTTCGTTACTGGTAAGCTGCATCTTGAACTTATCGCCAAATTCAGCTGAGCCGATAATATTCTTCACGAAAGTACCACGTGACATAATCATCTTCTGGAAATTTCCGTAGTCCGCTTTAAGTGCATTAATCTGCTGCTGCAAATAGGTAATAAAGTTCGTCTTCGCACCAGCTTCGGGCTTGATGAACTTGAACGGCAATTCAATGTTGAGAAGGTCAACGCCTCCGGCATTGTCGTCCTTGTTCTTGACCGTTGCTTCTCCTGTCATCAAGAGTGAACCTACGATAATATCCATACGTTTGTGAGCTGCCAAAAGCACCTGACGGTAATCGTCGTAAATGAAGTTCACGATTTCCTGCATGGCTGCTACCTGGTCGGCAGGTTTAGCTGCATTAAACTTGTCAATCAAGTCTTGCAAATCAGACAAACGGTCAATGGAAATCTGGTAAGCATCGCCAAGATAAGCGATTTCACCATAACCTGAACCGATGTTCCGGCGTTCACGGATAGGCTTCTCGCCGTATCGTGAGTTGATGGAACCGGCCATCACGCCAGTAACCTGACCGATGTAGTCCTTGAACACACGGGTAGTCGTTCTACGAAAATCGAGGTACTGCTGCCAGTAGATTGTATCCTTACGGGTCTGAAGGACGCGCTGGATGACGGCGTTAACGATGTTAGGGTCGTTAAACAGTGTATGAATAGTTAGCATCATATCTTAGTCCTCCTTTCTTTATTCATTAAACTGGAAATGCGGTAATTTTTCTTTGTCCTTGGCATGGAAAGGCATAGCCAGCTTGGTCGGTTCAATCTCAAATGCACGCATAAGCAATGCTACCAAAACGATACCATCCTCCACTTTTACTCTTCCGTATAAAGCTGAGTTGGCAACTACTTTCGGGGTAGTTCCGGCTGATGCGCTTGCTTCAAAGAGAACTGTCCCTGCATTGAGCGTGGCACCGAAGTCGGCGGCTAAGATCAACTTGTCAAAAGCCTTGTCGGACTTGTCGATTGCGTTTACTGTGGCTCCATGAGTGCCATCACCCAAATTCATGCCGGCATAAGCCAATGAGTTCTTCTTGATTTTCAACGTGGTATTGGAGCCGGTTGTATATTTCTCATAAACTTCTACACGAATAGCCACCTGAGCGGTCTTTTTCACCAAGTCGGCGGCAATCGGCGTGAAGGATGGAAGGAACGAACCTGCAACCAGGTTGGTCGTATCCAGCTTGTAAGGCCCTCTGCGTCTCACTCCGGTAGAAACATCATATCGTTCCTCGATGGACGGTTCAGGCTCAATGTTGTACTTAAATCCTGCTGACATAAATTACTTTTTTTGTTGTTCGACAATAGATTTTGTGTCCGCCTCAATCATTTTGGCGAACTCACTCGCTTCTTTCTCCTGCTTCTGTTCGGCAGTCTCAGGAGCTTTGGAAAACTGAAAACCATTGTTAGACATATCCTGCTTCATGTCCTTGAAATAGGTATCCAAGTCCGTGTTCTCAGGAATGTTGCGGTCTTTCAGCATAAATTCGGGAATACCGTACTTCTTAGCCACTGACGAAATCTGAGAATTGCGCTGCGCCTGCGCTTCATTTTCCTCCATTTTGGCCAGTTTGTCGGCAAACGGCTTGATTCCAGCGGCAATGCCATCGGCAATCATCTTTGCGATGTCCGTTTCCTGCGGCTTAGGAGGGTCGTTTGGTTTCGGTGGTTCTGGTTTCGGATTCTCGATTGGTCTCCCGTCTTTCAGTCCATGCTTCTTCTCGTAGTTTGAAACAGCGGATGTCTGAGCTTGTCCTGCACGGAAATCACCATAGTTTTGCATCACGTCCTGAAAAGAGATACCCTCAACGATGGAGGTCACCTTAGTTTCGTCCGTTACACCCTCTGCCTTCTTTGTGGCAATTCGGGTAAGTGTAGCAGTATCCACCCCAGCGAATTTCTGTTGCAGTCCTGCCAAGATTAGTTCAAAGATTGTCATACCGTATGAGTTTGATTAATAATTTCATACGGTAAATTTACTTATAGAGAAAGGGAAGGGGAAATTTTAAGGCTAACGATACGAAACAATTCAGAGAATGTTCGTTTTTAGGCAAAAAGAAAGCGTGACTACCGGAGTAATCACGCTGAAATATCATTCTTTTATCGATAAACTTATATTTAAAGGTTCTCCTATTTGGTCTTGATATGAGTTTTGTAATTGATGAAAATATTCTGCCTGAATTTCTATTATTTCACCATAATTGTCAATTATTTTTACACACCCATCTGCATAATTAATATGTCGTATTTGATTTTCGTCAAATTTACAACATGATAATATGTTATTTGACAACGGAATAGGATTAATTAATGCAATATCGTAAGGATTGGTAGGAAAGATTGGAATAGGATGTGTCTTTGTAATGTTTTCCTTTAAAAATCCGTCCTTATCTATATATAGTCCCAACCCCTCAAGTGAAGCTGAAATATTCTTATTATCTTTCTGTTGAACTTTAAATACTTTTTTTAGTTCCAGATATTCATAATTAGGATTCCTTGCTATTACATAATTGTAAATTCTTATATCATTAGTATTTTTCATAATCACAACAAATCTATAGCTGCCAGTTCCTCTGTCAGTGCATTAATACCTTTCTGAATCATTTCACATCGCACAATCATGCTCCAACTCATTAACAATGGCCTTGTTGATGAAATCATTGATGGTCATTCCCGTACTTGCGGCAAATGCAGCCACACGTGCATGAAGCTCGGATGTCATACGCAGATTGAGTTTCCCGCTGAACGGTTTTACCGGCTCAACACCATCCACTTTACATCCTTCAAGATAGCTGTCAATCCCTTCTTCAAAATCCTTTCGGAGTTCGTCGATGGTATTCCCTTCATAAAGAATCAAGGCTTTGTTGCCCATTCCTTGTACTTTACCGCAAAGGCAATTATCCTCTTTGCTGTATTCCACAGAACCCTTGTAACCTTTGTATTCCAAATAGTCCATAATCCTTTATATTAAACCGTTATTCTTCAAATGTTGATAAATCACTTTCATCATCCACGCTTTCATTATACTTCCAGGGTGTGGACGATGTATGTCTATGTATTGCCCGGTTTCTTCGTTCTTGAAACGGATACGGGAACCGGAAGTGGCCCCTTTGTTATGCTTGGTATAACCGAAGTAACCAAGTAAAGAAAGGGTTTCTTCAAAGGTAAAATCCTTTGGCATCTTCTTGAACCGTTCTATCAATTTCTCTTTTGACCCCATTATGTTTTCGTTTTATGCAAAGGTACTAAATTTGGTACTAAAAAACAAAGTAATTACATAAAAAATAGCGGTACATCGAAATATACCGCTATCCAATTGGTCAATATTTTAGATTTCCATTCGTATTCTTTGTACAAGCCCCGTAATTTTTCTGACTGGATTGTTCTATTCTTCAGATTTACTACCAGCGCTTTTGAGAGCGGAAAGCTGTTTCTGTTTCTCGATGTCGTTCTTCTGCTTCTCTGCCTGTTCTTCCTTGATGGCTTCAATCTCGTCCATAACAGCATCCACGTTCCCTACAAAGGTGATGGCTCGTTTCTGTGACCAAATTTCTCCGTCCTTAGCCTTGATAGCTGTGTCTATCTTGTCTTTGAGGTCTTCCAGTTTGTACGGCTGCATCTGCACATCCACGTCGATGGTCTCGGAGGCCGCTTCGAGTGTGGAATTCACGGAACCCAACGCAGAGACAAGGAAGTTCACACGCCGTTGCATGAACTCGCCGACTGTTTCGTTAAGGTTCTCTACATTCAAATGTGTAGACATGAAAACATAGTCAAAACTCACACCGGATACGGCGTTTCCTGTACCTTTCAGGGAGTCAAAAGAGATTCTGGGTGTATTGGTCAGTCCGTATATCTGGCTCAGCAAGGTTTCCACCTCAAACTTTACGGTATCGGGCACCTGAGACCAGGTAAGATACTGGGCATTTGCTCCCTGCCCAGTCAGCTCGACCACCCGGTTCTTGAACTCACCGGAGAAATTCTCCACGTTACCAAAAAGCATGAGGATAGGGAAGAAGTGGTAGTCGATACAGTCCGCATAACTTGACAGTAGTTTCTCTAGTCTTACACGGAGACTCTTTATCTTTTCACAGTATGCTTCCGGACGGTACATATAAATCACCGGCATCTTCTTGAACCCATGAGCAAATGAACCTTTGTCTGAACAGCTGCTCGTCAGCTCCCACTGGTAAACCATGTCCTTGGTAATGGTCATAAAGCAGGTAATCTCCACGTCATTCAGGTCTTTTTTCTTGTATTCACGGGACAGGGCCACCAAATCACCTTGGTCATTGAAGAAAGGGTAGAGCTTGTCGCCACGGAACGGGGACCAGATGGCACTCTTCAGACGGTATTCAGGCTTTGACTTGCCGAAGATTCCTGAAATCTTGCGCTTGAGCTTGGCCCAGAAACCATCATCCCTAACCACATACCAGTATTCGGCCACTTCCTGCTCGGCCAGCCATGCCCGGACTACTTTCTTGTTCTGGTATTTCAATTTGTTCTTCTTGAATACCTGCTTCAACGCAGAAAGAAGGCTTTCCTCCGACTGGTCCGGCTGGCAGTCAAGGACCGGTTCCGTTCCCACGGTGAAGGCCGTCTGAATATTCACAATGTCCTGCTCGATAGGAAGTGCAATCCGGTTCGGGTCAACTTCCTTCCTTACAGCCGGCTCCACATATTCTTTCCCGGTTGTCGGGTCTGTAATCCGTTTCTCAGGCTGGGTAGTGATTTTGATTTTCGGGTATTTCTCTTCATCTATCACTATCTCGTGCTTGTTCGGATTCCAGTCGTTGTAAAGGGCGTGAGCGTTTGGTTGCTCGGTCTTTCGTCCTTTCTTCAGATAGTAGATTTTTCTCTCTACTTCCGGCATAGCTAAAATTTCTTCTAAAGTCATATTTCAAAGTTTAATGTCCAAATATTCCTGAAATGTCTTTCGGTTTCATAATCCTGCCGAGAAGTTCTCCCAGCACATAGTAGCGTGCAGCATCTATACCGTGGTTATCGTGGTCTTCCGGCTCGTTGATGTAGTTTCCATCCTTATCCTTTGCCCATACATAATTTCTGAACTCCCTCTGCAGGTTGTAGGAACGTCTGGTGATAAAGATTTCCATCCCTTGCATCTTGTCAATACCCGCATTGACAGAACCTTGTCCTTTCTCTACTGGATAAATCTTGATACCTCCGTTGTGTATTTCCTGAATAAGTCGCGGGTCCGCACTGTCGGCAATTACTTTCAGATTCCAAGGCCGCAAGGTTTTTATGATGTCTCCCGAAAGCAGTCCGGTTCTATAATCCACTTCATCCAGATACAGTGCATTGTCTATGATTCCACATCGGATAGCTGCTGTGGGGTCATTGGTATAACCAAAATCCAGCCCGATAGCTACCTTCTTGCACCACATGGGGAACTCATCCACGATACCCCATTTCTTGAACACGGCACCTTCGGCTACGTCTGCCCATCGGCCGATAACCACATGGGCGTACTTCTCCGGATTCTTCTCTTTCATTTCCTTGACTTCTCTCAGGAACTCAGGAGAAAGATTCTCGATATTGTCGAAGTAAGTCGTATGAATGTGGAGAACATTGGGATGAGTTGAGATTTGAACCGGTACACCGTCAATCTCCACCAGCCGATGGGTATTCTCGATGTATTTCTTGTAGATGAAGTGGTTCGAATCGCATGGATTCATGATTATGATAATCCGGTTCTGGATTCCCTTCTTACGGATGGAGAGCATAATCTTGTCAAACTCTTCCTCACTGGTCCATTCCTCCGCCTCATCACAGACAAAGGTAGTGATACCCTGAATGGATTTCAGCTTGGCCGTCTGATTCCCGGAAGAAGTCTTGATACCCCGGAACATGATACGGCTGCCGGTCATCCGGTTTACTATATCGGTTTTGGTTGTCTTGAAATACTTCGTGGTTCCGTCCAGTTCTATCTTTTCCATCATTTCCGGAATAATAGACATGCCGGCAGATACCATCGTGTAACGGGTGTATAAAATCTGATGGACAATCTTATCCACCGGAGTCTGCTCAAAGGTCAGTCGTTCGATGAATGTAGAGGAATTGAAACTCTTTCCCGATCCACGGCCACCGGTGATGAGGATGATGAACTTCTCCTTGTCTGTGTATAACGGATGATATATCGTCTGGGGAACAATCATTTCACATTGTTTTTAATCCATGAGTCAATAGAAATTCCGTGGTCAATGTCCTTTGGAATATCGGCTTCCTCGTCCTGCCGGCGTTCAACCTTTCTCCACTCTTCGTCATGGTGATACAGCCAGACGGACATGGCCTGAAGGTTGGGAGCCAGCTCACTCTCGCTCACCTGAAGTTCTTCTTCGCCGGTCAGATTCCCGTCCTGGTCTTTCAGCTTCCTGACTACAGTACTCTTGGTCTTGATACCGCCCAAAGCCATCGCAAGGAACTTTGCACGCACAGCAGCCGTGATGGTCGCACGCCCGCGCGCTAACACTTCGCTTAATTCGCAGTGCTCACTCTTCTTCTCACTGAATGTCTGGGGACACAATCCTAAAGCAAAAGCGATTTCTTTGTCCGTGAATCCCTTCTTGGCATACGTTTCCACCTGAGAGAGAAACTCCTCACTCTTGTAGTCAAATTTGGGCTTTCGTCCTGTATGTTTACTTTTTTGAGATTCACTTTTCATAACCAAATCATCCGTTATTGTTACCCATATAAATACGGCGAGAAACAGGCTTATTGCCATAGATATCAATTCCTCTCTTTGAGAAATAACTGTCTATTCTCGCTGTATATCTTTCCATTATAGACCTCGTTCTGTCTCTTATACTTCTTTGCCTGTCTGTACCAAGCCCGTATTGCCTTCCAGCGTTGTACATTATTCGTCTTGACTGTTGATACAACTGACTATAAGTTTTCCTTCTAACTCGGCATACCTCCTATATTTTAGATTCTCATTCAATTCTTTCTATCTGCTCATCGAATACCTCTCCCTTGATAAACTTGGAGTAGGGGTCGTAACCAAATCTCTCGCAGAAGGCCGCTTTGGCCTCAAACGTATCGAAAGAAAGCATCAAGTAAGCATCCATGTCCTGTGCCTGCTTCTGAACGGCATCCTTTACCTGCTGCTTGACTTCCTTCATGTGGGCCACCTTCTCGGCTCTTTCCATCTGCTTGGCGGCTTTCTCGGCTTCTTTCTGCTCAGTTACCGGTGCCATCATATCCTCCAAAGCTTCCGCGATGGAACTTTCTTCTTCTGTCTGTAGGAGGAAATCACAGCCAATAATATTCAGGTCGGCAGCCGTTAGTCCCGCATCCTGATAATCAATGTCCGGAACTAATCGGGCCAAAGCGTCATAGTCCCATGAACCCTGTGCGTTTGGATTGTTCATCAGGATATTCAACTCTTTCTCCTGCTTTTCGTCTACATCAATCACATCTACACGGAGTCTATAATCGTTCTCAGGATACTTCTGAAGCTCGTCCATCACGCTAAGGCGCTGGTGGCCGGACACGACAGTAAGTCCGGTCCGCTTGTTGACTACTATTCCGCCGACAAGTCCGAACTTCTTGATACCCCGCTTCAACGTCTTTCTGGCTTCCTCAGAAAGCTTGCGGGGATTATAATCAGCGAAGTGAATGGCGGAACGGTTAAGTTCCACCGATTCACTCTTTATGTACTTGTTCAGTTCCATACCTATTGCTTTCGTTTATGTTCCCAAAGTATTCTCTCAGCCATTGGGAACACCTTGTAAATTCTCTGTAAATCCTGCGTGTAGTTCTTTTCTAGCCATAACATGCAATCCAGATTGAATCCAACACCAGAACTGGCCTTCAGCGAATACCTGACAGGTTCCGGCAGCCCGTTCTGCTTCATGTAGGACAGGATGTCTTTCTGCGTCCAGTCTGCTAAAGGGTAGCACATACCGTTGTTCTCGTATCCGTTGGATTCATAGCCTTTCAGCATAAGACGGCGGTTCATGCCGTCGGCCTTCTTCATGCCCAAGAACGTATAGTAAAGTCCGTATCTTAGCTGCATGGCCTTCACCACATCTGCCAGTTTTAAAAGTTTCACTTTCGGGTTTGGCACGCAATACAAACCACCACGAAGAATGTAGGTAAGGTTCCAGTGAGGCACCTGAACAAACTCTATCCTCGGATATTTGGCTTTTACCCATCCAATCCATCTTTCGATGTGCTCTAAACCTTTGACAAAGTACATGAACACGCAGACTATCCTTTCAAACTTCGGATAAATCATGTCCAGTAAGACCAAAGAATCCTTACCCAAGGACAGAAACAGCAAAACCCCGTCAGTCTTCTGTCTGACGAGGTCAATATAGCTGTATGTCCTTTCTTGCAGTGTCATTATCCGCCACTCATACCAAGTCCTGTGCGGACGTTATAATACTGCTGGCGACGGGTGATATATCTACCACCCTGAGAGGTTCTACCTGTATTCGGGTCTGTCAATCCAGTACGGCCCCCACGGTAGTTGCTCGTTGAAAATGTACTTCTGTTTGTTCTGACTCAACAATAAGTTTTAAAGGGTTAAACATGCTTTTCCATCACTCGGCCAAGGTCATAAACGACCTGTGCAGCCAGGTATATCTCACCTTGATAGGTGTATTCGATAAGATTGTGATTCTCATCTTCAAACAGCTCTATCTTTGCGTCTTTGACTTCTACCAGTGCGCTGGCCCTGTCTTTATTGTAGCCTACAAAGAACTGGATGGCATCGTAACGCTTAGGCTGCAAAACACCGTCTTTCTCGACACAATACCCATCAGCGTCAAGCTGGCAGTATTTCTTCTGGGTTGTAGGTCTGATTTCTCTGAATTCTTGTGTTTTCTTGCCCGACAAGATTTCGTCAAAGAACTTCTGTTTGATGATAAGCGTAAGTATTTCCATAATCGTGTAAAGTTTAAATGTTAGTTGCGGGTGATGGATTCGAACCACCGGCCTTCACCAAGTCAAAGTGACGAGCTGCCCACTGCTCTAACCCGCGATGGTATCTATACAAAGATACCCCATTATGAAGACAATTTTGAATAACAATTCAACACATACGAAACAATTTGCTAATTGTTTGCTAATAAATCAGGGTTGTGTTTATTGATGATGCTTTCAACAATTTCTTTTGCACATTCTATACCGGATTTATACCCTCTGGCATAGTCTGTTCTTGTAGACAAGTAGCTGGTATCATTACCCAACCACTCGATTATTTCTTGCAGGATTTCTTTCTCGTTCATACCCCATAACTATATTTTATCACTCCATCTTCAATCCATACAGACGATGCGTTATGTCTTTTCATAACATTATCTCTATAGACTTCATTCTCTGTAGATGCCTTTGAAAGCTCTCTTTTAACCTTCTTCAGTTCTGCTTCTAATCGCATGATTTTCTCTGTATCAGATTCGGTATTACATCCTCTAAATTGTGATGCATCCATTTCTCTACATACTTCTAAATGGCATACAAAATCCTCTGTTATGGATTTAGCAACATCTTCATTCACTAAAATGCCATGCTCTTCTAAAATCTCTCGCATTACGTCAATATCTACATTTCTCATAGCTGTCTTAAATTATCCGTTTACAACCTCTGGTATCTTATAATAGTCACTCTTTGACGCTCTGCCTTCGGTCAACCAGCCTATACCTACCCAGCATCTTATTTTACCGTCATGAATCACTCTATAACCTGCATCCACTACCACTTTGGGCGGATTTACGCTCATTTTTATGCTTCTTACATCTGATGCTTTAACCGTTAACTTTTCTTTTTTCATAACCATCTCAAATAGTGGTAGCCCGAAGGCTACCGGATTTATAACCAAAGTTTCTTTGCCAAATCAAAATTCTTTTGAGCTTCGTTTACCGCTTTCTTTGCATACGTCAAAGAGTATGAGTGCTCACGTGGATATTTGCCGGATTTCAGCCCCTCATGGTACTCTTTAGCTACTGCTAACTTATGCTCATAGTAGTCCACGCTTTCAGGCATTGAAAGATTTATGGTGTCAGCCTTGTTTGCCCAATACTGGGCTATTCTTTCATGCTCTCTGGCTTTCTCGTCAAACTCTACGCTCTTACCCATATTATTCCAGGCATCTTCAATGGCTTTTCTGTGTCGTCTTTCGCTATGATGGCCAATTTTAATAGGTTCACCCAACGAGAGAAAATCGCTGTCTTTATTTGACGCTTTGAAGTATTCTTCACTCTTTCGTTCTGCAGTGGCAGCCCAATCCAGTCGGCGTTCTGCCTTTCGCTTTGCCCATTCTTGAACGTTAAAGCCATCAGCGCGAACTATCGAATAATAGTAGAAGCCATCACGTTCAAATATCAGATTAAACACTATGCTTTCATTCTCTTTGCCGTATTTGGTGATTACAAGAATGGTTTCACCTTTTTCATGCTTAGCATCGCATTTAGCAAGAAATACGTTTGGACAAAATTTGTAATATGTATTCATAATCGTGTAGGGGATAATGCAGGACATAAACCCTGCTGGTTAAACTTATGCTATATTCAATCTTTTAGCTCTCATTTCATTAAGTTCTTTAGCCGTTTTATTGGCTGCTTCTTCGGTAGTTTCTAAAGAAGCCATACTCATATCATAGCCATCTATGATCATATAATAGCCTCTTGACTTCTTCACGTAAAACCCATTTGCCTTATGGCTTTTCATGTAGCTTGTTGTTCTCATAATTTTCTTATGTTGTGGCAACCCCCGAAAGACTGCCGGTTAAACTTATTTGTGTGACTCTCTGAAATCAAGTTCTACAATCTTGTGATATTTGTGTATCTCATATAGACCAGTTTCACAACCCATTACTGATGCAAGTCTTACCGCTTCTTCTAAAGCAATCATTACGTCTGAGCTTGCGTCAATAGCTTCATTCTTTGCCTTGTTATATTCTCTATTATTTACCGCTGAATCCTGAACCTTTTCAGCTTCTTGTATTCTTTTTAGAGCTTCATTGATAACTCTGATTTGAGCCTTAATCTCTTTGATGTAAACATTGTTTGTTGTCTTCATAATCGTATGTGTTTAAATTGTTATTACTTCTTGTTTGATGATGCAAAGATAGTATTTCATGTATCACATAATACTTTTATGAAGTTAATAAAATATAAATATATTATTTTGTGTAACATATAATAATTATATAGTATATTTGCATTATGGAAAAGGAAGATAAAAGAAGAGTTATTCATGTAGAGATTAAGGCGACAGGGGAGCATAGATATTTTGCCTCTCCTGCCGCTGTGTACGATGTATTTTCAAGTCAAGAACTTGGAATAGCACGTCAATCATTGTTAAATTATTGGCAAAAAACGGAACTTCCTTATGAAAATTCCGTTTGCATTATTAGAAAAGGAGAATTAGAACGTAAAACCAAATTAAAAAAGGAGGTATAAAATGGGATTATTTAGCGAAAAATTTGAAAAAGAAGAACGAGAATTTTTGAAGCAGATAGGGAATAAATTACCGCTTGAAGATATTTCTAAAATTCGTGTTAAATATGAACATAATTTTAATTCAGATAGACATAATTTTGAAGAATATAAAAAAGAAGTTCTAAGAAAAATAAAGCCGGAAGCATAACGCTCCGGCTTTTTTACTAAAATGAAAGCAAGTCACAACTACTTGATTAGTCCTTTGACCTTCAATCTTTCTACAATCTGATTGTAAAGATACTCTATATCCTTCCTGAAATCCTTATACTGCTGATAGATAAAGGAAACATCGGCGATATTGTTCGATATTACACATGGGGAGACATCCGGGAACACACCGGAAATTTCTGCCCGGATACCGTTCGGCAGCCGTCCGCCGGCCAGCACGCTGGGGGCGAACAGGAACAAGATGACGAAGAGGAACTTCTTCCGCTGGGTGACGCTCTCAGGATTGGGCGGACAGTCCATCCCGGCCAACAGTTCCTTGAACCAGTCATAAATCTCCGGGATGAGAGAAAAATCGGTCAGGATGGGGGAGGATAGTTCCTGCTCACGTTCCGATAATCTTGATTTTTGTTCACGTATTGATTTCAACTCCACGATTGATGAAAATTCTTTTGTCATAGCACGATAGTTTTAGAATGAATTAGTATATTTGCATCATAATCGTGTGTGGGAGTTGGCTTCTAATCGTGTGGGCTGGCTCCCTTTTTTATGCCAAGTGGTATGCGTTCATGATGGCGAAAGTGTAGATGATGATTGTAACCAGACTGTCCAGAAATATCGCCCATGCTCCCAATTTTTGAGTCCGGCTGAAACTCATGGCCAAGACAACGAGGAAACATACCCACTGGCTTGAAAACAATCCTATACCCAAAAGCAAAAGCCCGAGGGTATCCATGAACAATGCAACATGGAGCCAAGGATGCGCCATCAGATACCATCTTTTTGATGCCTTATCCAGCTTCCGAAAGGCTTTTACATGCTGATACAAGGATTTACATCTAAATAGCTTCGCAAGCTCATACAGGGCTTGCAAAATAATTAAGGCGTAGAATACATGTTTCATGGTCAGTAGCTTTTATCTCCGTGCTTATATGGGCGTAGTTCATTGTATTTCATCTTTTGCTCGATGTACCAGAATATGTCGATATCTTTTTGTACGCAGAAAACCAATATTTCAATTAAAGACACTCGAAGAAAACTGCCGAATGAATGGGTATCAATGTAATCTGTATCTGTTATGTTACATACCATCGAGAAAACAGATTCTGTGAAAGTCCAATCGAAGAATCCTTCAGAACATTTCAATTCATCAGAATTGACCTCACCCAAATCCACATTCCTAAGTCCGGCCAAATCCAGCAGCCGGATGCATGCATCAGAAAGTTCGTCCTCCACACTATCTTTAAGATAATATTCAAACGTATCACGATAGGCTTTATCATAGTTTTCTCCATACAGCTTCATCTCGTGTATGTAGTAATCCATTTCCTGATTGAACTTTTTGGTATCTGCATGTCTTCCCTTTCGGTCAGCTTCCACCGCTTCCATCAGTTCGGATATGACCAGACAGAGGAAATGTTCATCACTTAGATTCTCTTCGTGCCAACCGTGAGCTACTGCGCACTGGTAGGCCTTATCTCTTAGTTTGTTTAGATTCATAACAGTTTGATTTTAATTGATTGAAAATATAATACCCGATAACCACCACAAAGCAGTTACCGGGTATTCACAAAGCACTGACAAGGGCTGTCAGTAAAATCTTTGGTATGTTTTTTGCTATTCAATTACCGTAAAACCTTAAAATTATATTGTTATGGCGATTAATAATTTACAAATTGGAGATGTAGTCCTAACTGGTTTATGTTATGGATATACCAACATTAATAACGGGGAACAATGTAACTTACCATTAATGGTTACGGAAGTTAAAAACATAATCAATGACAAAGTGTCATTGTGTAAAGTTATAAATATGCCTGAGACCTATGTTGACATAAATGATATACATGGAATACCTTTAAACCAGTATATACTCGACTTATTAGGCTTTAAAGTAATAGACAAAAACAATGCTTTACGACCAGCTGCACCAAACTTCTATGGAACAGTGTATGAAGCACAAATAAACGGTGTAACAGTACAAATAATCAAAGATAACAATTCATATGAATTGTGTAAAGGTAGATCCACAGACCCTATTAAGATAGACTATGTGCACGATATCCAAAACAACACAAAAATAAACGGCAAACCTCTCAATATCAATTATATGACATTTTATCAGGACGCTAAATAAGACTCATATTCTCTAAATAATCAGTAGAAGGAAATCTCCCCTACTGATTATATTCCCAAAAACTAAGCTTCCCTTTCACATTCATAATCGGATTGTCAAACAGAACCGCATCCTTCAGCACCCAGTTCCAGCAACCTTTCTCTGCCCACACTGAAGGATGGTTCTGAACGCAGTCGGCTATTACTATGCTTCCGATAATAGCGCCATGAGGAAGTTCCTCATTACCTTTATAAAGTTTATTTTTATATGGAATTACTTTTTTAAGCTGCTCTCTCGTTAATGCTTTCCACCCATCCTTAACTGTATTCTTTGATGAATGTATCAGCACTCTTTGGCCGATGTACTTCTGAGGGCACTTCCATGTTCGGTTCTCAATGTCTTTGATACCGTGAGCGATTAAGCTCGCCCACGGCTGTTTGATGGATATTGCTTTCATAAATTTGTTTTTTGAATTTAAAATAACTAATTTTGTTTTGCCCTATGCGTGATAGGTATTCTAATATTATTTTTAAATACTATGGATACAGAAATTTATGAATCAATAAAAGAATACATATCCGAGCCACTAATAGGATGTATATGTAGCGAACTGTGGCATACTCTGAAAAGGAGATTTTTGAGTTACATAAAACGCTATCAAAGCAAAAGGCAAAAAAGGGGCGGGCAAGCACGCCCCTTTCATTTTTTACTCTCCAATAATTCTGGATTGTCATATATATTACCGATAACTAATAAAGAGTCAAGACAGAATAAGTAAACACAGCTACAGGATTTTCCTAAATCTAAAACAAAAGATCCATTTTTATAAACTACAATACCTTTGCATTTTTCGCTTTTCACTATATCTCCTTCATAAATATCAGTTCCGTTCTTGTCTTTCAATCCAGTAAACTGACAGATGGTTTCTTCTTCTACAGACAAATCTTTGATTACATAGGCACTGTTATCAGTATTAAATGACAGCACATTATCAAAAATAACTTTGTCTGTATAGACATAATCAAGAATTCTGAATTTAGATTCACCTAAATAACCATAAAGCCATTTTCTTGTCTTTTTTGATTTACCTCTGAATTTTATTTCTCTTTCCATATCTTAGTCCTCCAGCAAATCCAAAATGCGACAAAGAGCACCTTCAAGAACAGACACCCTGTCCTCCATATCATTTCTGTAATCTTCATATTCACCATCTTCGTATAGAGTTTCGCATCCCTCATCTTTTGATGATGAATATTCTATCGTTGTGTGACATATATCTGCAATATCACCAAGAAATTCATTTACAGGCTTATCACCTAACATGGTTTCAACAGTTGTTTCAATTTTCACTTTTACTTGTTTCATAGCTTCTCCTTTCCACCTATCCCAGCAGGATATACATGACCGCCAGGAACAGGTAATACAATTTCGTTCTCATTGATTATTCCTCCTTTTTTCTACAAGTTGTTCAAGTCTCTTTTCACACTCAGCACATTCCAACTTCTTGCGCTCCAGCTTCTCCCGGAACTTAACCAGTTCCTCGTCCGTGTCCTCGTCAAAGAACAGGTTGTTCTGTCGATTGTGCTCGATGTACTCATTCATACTGCGTTCTGCTTTCGTTATCTGAGATTTTGCAGAAATCAGTTTGGAGAGGCAGGAACTCACTTCAAGCGACTCTCCTGAACGATTGTCGTAGTAGTAAAAAGAAGGATATACATCATTCCTCGGATACTGGCATTGTAATCTGGCTACCCTCCATCTGATTACCCACATCCTTCTTTCGTACACTTCACGAGGAAGGTCGTATGTGTATAGGATGACAGATTGATGACCGTAACCGTAGCAGATGCTGATTTGCACCCAATTCTCGATTTTCAGCTCCTTTTCAGCTTTGGCCAAATCCTTTGCGAACTGAAAATAATCACTCAAACTTTCCTGTTTTCCCATATTATTCAAAGTTTAAAGAGAGTTGTTGCCAACCTGGTTCTCTATATTTTCGATTCGACTGCATAAAGGATTTCCGTAAGGCTTCAGCAATTTTATCACGCATTTCTTTAGATACATGTTTCTTATCTGCCTCACTGTTCATTTGGAGTATCTTGTTAAGGCTGCCGTTTATTGGCTTTTCGTCAAAAAACAAGCTATACTCTGTAAATATCCGGTTACAATCCATTGCAGCTTTCTCTTCTTCCGCATCCTGATATCGTTCTATTACTGTTTCCTGGGATGCTCTCAAAATCCGTTGTCCGCGTTCGCTCCTGCAACCATGCCACTCATTCTCGAACATGACAGATATTGCACGCTTCTTGCGAATCTTACCTATCTTTGCCCACCCATAATAAACTTTTAGCTTTCCCATGACTTAAAATAGATTTTGTTGTACAATAATTCCTTCAGACGTTTTAATCTCTCCAAAACATTCTCTCCGAAACCTTTTCTCTTGTTCATCGAAATATTCCTTGTCTATTTCGGTACCATAGAAATCGAACCCCATCCGATAAGCTGCTATTCTGGAACTTCCACTTCCGAGGTGCGTGTCCAGTATTTTGTCACCTGTTTTAGCAAATTTTTCAAGAATCCATTGATAGAGTTTGATAGGTTTCTGGGTTGGATGGATTTTTGATTCTTTATTGTTTCCGCCTGTATTTGATAAATGAATGATAGATGCCGGACAATCAAAAGAAGTCCAAGCAAGCTCAAACTGGGAAAAATTCTTCCAAGGCTGCATTTTATCCCAGCACAATATCCCGCGTGTAGGTGGCAGAGGAAAATAGTTGCCTCCCCATATCACTTGATTATGGCTTACCCTGAACAGTTCCTCGAAATACTCTTTTGAGGGAGGATGATAATCCCAATCGCATTGCATTGTATTCAATGCCCGGTTCTTAAGTTTTCCGGCTCCTTGGTTAAAGCGTTTCCTTTTCAGTCTTTGAGCTATACTTTCACCATTGTATCCTCCATGCCTACGGTTCATGTTGCTACCCATCGACATGTTCGGGGCATTTATTCCGTATGGAGGGTCGACCACTGCCAGCTCAAAGAACTTATCTGGTATGTTCCGCATGTATTCCATACAGTCCATGTTATGTACCTCACTAACCATTTTATGCAACTTTTCTTTTTCTTATAATCTCCTTACAGATGGCCTCACAAAGCACGCGTGCCATGTTCACCTCTACTGCGTTGCCGATAAACTTCTTCTGGTCTGACTGGGGACCAATCAATACATAGTCTTCAGGGAAACCCATTATCTTCTTGAGTTCTGCTATCCGAAGCATACGCATCTTGATGTCGATGATGCCATACAAAGCCATAAACTCCTTAATCTTGATTGTCATCGGACTGTCATCAGGTGTAACCTGTATGCCGATACCTCCTTCAACCTCTACCAGATAAGGCGGCATTTTGTCCATGCGGGCTATTAACGTGAAACATGGGTTGTTCACTGAGCCTCCTGCACTGGCAAATTGCGGATTCATAAGGTAATGCCATTTGCGGTTGGCTGTGATTACTTGCGAAGGCTGCTCTATGCTGCTTCCAATATTCGAGAAAGCTGTGTTCATTATCCACGGCTTGCAGCTTACCATATTGAACTTAGGCACCGTGGTTACTGTACCAACCGGTTGCTCAATGGATGTCGGTTTCCCGGTACCGTACTGGTTATCTATGAAAACAGAATTTACCAATGCCAACCTGTCTTTAGTCGTAATCGTCGGGGCTGGAAGTTCTACCGAATGGTTGTGGCCGTTTCCGTAGTAGGCCGACACGAAAGCGTGGTGGTCTTTACAGGTGATAGTTCCGGCAGGTCCTTCCACAGATATGTTCTTACTATCCGGCTGTCCGCTGAATTGCTTTGAAAGAAAGTTCACCTTGGCCAATGCAAGCCGTCCTTGTGTTGCCACAACCGGGCATGGCTCGTCAACGCTTGGTGCCTGGTATTTACCTTTCCGATTCATAGAGTTGTACTTCACTAAGAATGCCTCCTTACCTCCGGCCACGAACTTAATCAATCCGGCATAGATGCGTTCAAGAGTTTTCTCAGCCAACGGCTTCTTCCGGCAAAAGATACTTTCTCCCTCATCTGAAAAGTCTAGCACATCCTTGACAGGCTTCCACTTCTCCAGCCGACCGAACATATCGTTTTTCCCATCCTTGCAGTGTGTCGGTTCTGGGAATACGATAGGCAGGCCACGTTTAGCAAAGATACCGAAGAACCGCTTACGAGTTGTATAGGCACCATAATCGGCAGCGTTCAGGATTCGCCAGTCAAAGTCATAGCCGTATCGCTTCACATTCCGTTTCCATTTCTCGTAGCAACGGCCTTTGTCCTTACTGATGGGATGCCCATGTTCGTCCATATCTCCCCAGCTCATAAACTCTTCTACATTTTCAATTTGAATGTAACTCGGATTGATTGCCTCGATATAGCGAAACAGATGCTCAGCCAATGTCCGGCTGTCAGCGTCCCGTGGCTGGCCGCCTTTTGCCTTACTGAAATTCGTACATTCAAGGCTGGCCCACAGCACAACCAATGCATCCGGATAAATCTTCTTCATCCGTTCCACATGGGCCACCAAGGGGGACAGTTCCAGAGTTCTGATGTCCTCCGTGAAGTGCAGCGCATCCGGATGGTTGGCCGCATGGCTGGCGATGGCGTTTGCATCGTGGTTTACACATGCTATCACTTTAGCGCACTGTTCATCTTCGTAGCGTGCGTTTTCTACTCCGGTACTGGTTCCACCGGCACCGCAGAAAAGGTCTATATAGAGTAACTTTATCATATCAGTTCCATCTTTGAGGTCGGTTGTTGATTCTCTCCAAATACGCAGCTATCTTCTTTTCCACGTTCTCACCGTTGCGGACGAAGATTCGTGTCCTAGTCTTGTCACCGGGGACAGCCACATACTTTCCATGTTTCTCCATCTCCCGCTGCCGGGCGATTTTCAATTCGGTTCCAGAAGGGTTCTTCTCCAAATCCACCTTGCGTGGAATCATCGGGTCATTTTCTGTTATCATTTTGCAAGATATTTGTTGATTATGTTACTTACTACCAGTCCGGCTTTATCACACATACTAGAAAAGTTGTCAGACAAAGAGGTGTTATTCTCTTCATCGGGTATTCGTACTATACTTCTCAGCTCTTTCAATACGCGCTTTACCTGAAAAACCACTTGGGCGTCTATCCCGTTTGATTCAAGTTCAGACTGGAACTCCAGTGCTGCCCCTTCAAGCAAATCGGAGTAGATGAACAGCTTGTGCATCTTACGAAGCATTTCTACCTTGAATTCTGGGGTATAGTCCTGAAGAAGTTCGCCTAAAGAATGTGGCTCAAGTTCTCTTTCAAGGGATTCAATTTTGTTCTTGATTTTTTGTGCCTTGGCAAAGTTCATGGATGAAATCAAGGAAATGTACTTCTGTCTCAGCTCGTTGAGCTTTCTTTCTGATTCTTGTCTTGTCATTTTTCTACTTTTCTGATGATTAAATACTTCGGCTCGCCTTTACGGAGATTGTCAAGGGTCTCTTCGTCTACTTCCGCTTCGGTAAGCCTGTTTACGTTCATGTATTGTGGTAGACGGTATTTCTCTCGCAGCCTCCTGATCAGGTTCCAGTCGCGCGTTACCCAGCAGATTGTGATTTTCATTTTCTCAGGCTTTTACCGCTGAACAGGACGGTTTTCGTTATAGCCCTCAGCCGGTCAATGGTTCTTTCTCCATATTTCTCTCTAAGCTCGTCTATCGTGAGGTTGGTAGTAAGAATGAGGAGTTTTCCCTTCTTCTCTGCCTCGTCCGCCAGCTCAGCGAAAGCAAGCCTTTTTTCTCCGTATTTCACGCTTAAATTCTCTGTCCCTATATCGTCAACGTAGATGATGTGTTTTTGCTTCACAGCGTCCAAATCAGCGTTCATCTGCTGTGCATCGTAGCAGCTTACCACCTTTCCGCAGTAATGGTTCAGGAGTAGGGGAAGAATCTTTCCGCAAATAAGGGTCTTTCCGCGTCCGCAGTTGCCGAAACACAGAAGGCCGCGGCCTTCATTGCCGGCCAACCAGCCTGCCACCTCGTCGTACTCCGGCAACCATTGGGCATTATTTCCGGTGAAATACCTGATGCCGGCCCAGAGAATCCTCTTCGCCTCCGGAACGGATACCTGTACGACATTCGGGATAGGGGAGAAGCCCGTATCTTTGAGCCGTGCGATTGTCTGTTGAAAATTTATCTGTTCCATGTTTTACCATCCTTTCTTGTATTTTTCAGGTGAATTGTCTTTCAGAACTACGCCCAAATCGGTTTTTGAAGGAATTTTCTCACGGTTGGCCCAGGTCGCCAGTCTTCTGGGAAGCTCCCAGGTCTTTTCCAGTTCATATCGCATACGGGTTCCTGACTTGTTCAGTTCGCTCCAGTAATCGAAGAAGGCACGAATCATTTCCTTCGGATACTGGTCGACATAAGGAACCAATAACTGGTAGAAAGAATCTTTTCGTGAGAGAGTAGCGGCTTTAGCCGCGTCTTTCTTTGCTACTACGTTAGTAGTAGTTTCTTTAATAATATTCTTCTCCTTTATTTGCTTTGTGTCACCCGTGTGTCGCTTTTCGGCCTCCTTTGGGGGCTGTGTCACTCGCTGTGTCGATACTTGTGTCATTAGCTGTGTCACTTGCGAACGTAAATCATTGATTTCCTGAATGATATTTGTGTCACTCATTGTGTCGTTGCTTGTGTCACTTGCTGTGTCAGTAGGATTTCCATTGTAGTCATTGTATTTTACCAAGGTTATGATATTCATTCCTTGTTCTTTGGAAAGAGTTATCATGTTCTCTCTTCTCAGAAAGGCAAGAAAAGTCCGTACTCGTCTTTCAGACCAGTGCCAACGCTTTGATAAAAATCTTATGGATGCAGGATATTGTCCTCTTGTATAAGAGACTTCTCGACCTCCGATACTCTCCATACGGGGCGTTGCCTCAAATCGTGCTGACTGAATCAGGTCAAGCCACGCTTCGCAACTGCTAAAAGTCCGGGCCTCATTCCACATATCATTCGAGAAGAACTTGCGGCTTAGTTTTATATATCCTTCCATAATCTTAGAATCTTACGTTAGTCAACTGCCTGTTGTTAGAATACACGGCCCACTTGCCGTTACCACCATCCACCAAGCGTAAATCCTTGACTTCACCAAATCGCTTTTTGTTCCCACAAAGGTCTACAATCCACCCAGCCTCCTTGCTTGGATGCGGACGGATTGCGCGGCCCACTATCTGGTACCATAGGGCCAGTGACATGGTAGGACGTGCCATGACAATCGTATCTAGTTCTGGGTAATCAAATCCAGTTGTTAGTACGCCGACATTGGTCACCACCGGAATTTCTCCGGCCTTGAACGCTTCAAGAATACGCTCACGCTCTTTCTTCGGCGTCTCACCCGAAACGATAGCCGTTCCGGGAATGGACCAGGTAAGGCGTTCAGCTTCTTTCAGAAACCTTGTGAATACCAATATGCCTTTGCGCTTTACACCGCTTTTCGGGTTCATAAGCCTTTGCACAATGCTGACCAGAAACCCGTAGAAGTCGATACGCTCATACTCCTTTACGACAGACTTGTCTGTATATTCGGCTCCGGTCGTGTTCACCTTCAGGTTAAGTTCGTTCCATCCCAAAGGGTTCATTTCATAATAATTCAGCTTTGACAGATAACCCATATCCAATAGAGTAGAGATTTGAACCTGATAAATCACCTCAGAGAACACGCATGGGCGTGTGCGTGTGATGAACTTCAACATGCTGCCGAAATCCCTGCTTGATGAAAGACGGTAAGGTGTGGCCGTCAATCCCAAAACTTTACATTTCAGCATCGAAAGAAATCTCTTGTACATTCCGTCTTTCGGGTTGACCAGATGGCACTCGTCGATGATGATATTCTGAAAATGCTGGAAAAGTTCCGGATGGTTGACTACGCTGCCGATAGTGGCAAATGTTATTCTTGAAATCTCCTTTCGCCCGAATGATGCAGAGTAAATGGAACAGTCCAGAATCCCATACGAGCAAAGCTTCAGATAGTTCTGTTCCAGTATTTCCTTACTTGGCTGGAATACCAGCGTGTGCCCTTCGAGGCGGCTGGCGATATCGGCTATTACCAGACTCTTTCCGGCTCCCGTAGGCAGCACCATGATGGCATTGTTCTTCTTGGCTTTGTTGGCAAAGAAACTGACAGCCGCGTCACTGGCCTTTTGCTGGTAATCTCGTAATATGTAACTCATAAGCCTTTCTCCTTACTCAGTTTGTCTCCCAAAGCCTTGTAATACTTTGTGAGTTCGATTAACTCAATATCAGTCCATTTCTTTGTCTGACACGATTTCCATGCCAGCTTGTCGAAACGCTGCTGTCCGATTTTGGCCTTCAGGTTTGCTTCGTAGCGTATCAGATGGTCGGCACTGAATCGGTTGCACGCCCGGCACTCGGCATGGGCGTTGTCCTCGTCAAATCGTGTAGCCATGTGACGGCGTGAATGGAAGTGTCCGCAATCAGCCTGTTCGTATGGCTTTATCTGACCACATGAGATACAGCGGAAATATCCGTTCGGCATACAATCACGAAGCCGGATATAGCGGCTGAAAACTTTGTCGAGTTTGGCTACTAAATCCGGCTTCTTCTTTACTTTGATACCTGCCTTGTCAAATAGCGGCAAGGGCTTTTCTTTCTTCTTTTTAGGTTTTCGCTTTATGTAGTATGGCATTGTACTAATGGTTTACATAGTTCAACAACTCTTCTGCAATCCTTCACATCGAACATACCTATGTGACAGATGTCATGTGGTATCCCAAGTTGGATGGATAACCACAAATAAGCCTTATTCCTATTCGATGTATTTGGGATATGCTTCTTCCAAATTTTGTTTATAAGATTGGTCTTGGCAATTTGGTCAAAATAAAAATGTGCTTCTTTCTTGGCATTTCGTAGTTCTGCATTTGCCAAACGTCCTAATGCTTGGTCTGTACCTTTATGTACGCCGACATAAGCCCTACAATCACGACAGAGATAAATCATACCGTATGAACGTCCATAGATTACAGAACTATCTACAAATTCAGTTGGTTTGCCGCAATAGGGACAAACCTTACCTGTAATTATTTCATCCATGTTTCAAAGCATTTATAACATCTCCAATATCCTCGCAATCAGTAATATCCTTAAAAGAAATGTAATTGTTATCACGACCATAACCATCTCCTGAAGGACTATATTCTATCATGTCGTTTATTACTTCAAGATTATCTTCTCTAATAGCTTTTGCCACAGAATTTAATCGTTCAACAACGGCCTTCTTTAAGGCCTCCTTGTAACGTTTATTAATTATCCCACTTACTTCTTTATCTTTCATTCCAGACTCTTTCAAACAGCGGAATAATTCATTTCTAAAATCATTATCAAAAATCTTTTCCATATAATTTTATTTTTAGTTTGTGGTACCGGCAGGATTCGAACCTGCATGAGTGGTGTTTTTGCAGTTCACTGATTTCAAGTCAGCTCCCCTAAGATGTCTCGTAGGTTGCCGGCTTGGATATTAACGGTTATCCTAGAATTTTGCACCTTACATCTTGATTAGCGTCTGCCATTTCCGCCAACCTCCCGTTTGCCTCCCTATCTTCACAGACCGGGAAGGCAAGGTAACAAAGTTATTTCTGTATTCTGATCAAATCAGGGATAGAACCGTAAATCGGCGACTTCCCATCCCATTTGTCAATGAACTGTTTGTAAAGAATTTCTTTGGTAAGACCTTTTGACTGGATAAGAGCCTGTTCGGTTTTCAACTGTTCCAGCTCGTTGCGTTTCTTCTGTTCCTCAATCTGTTGGTCCAGTACGGATATATTGGTGTTCACTTCATTCCGGCTGTCAATCTTCTCACGGACCTTTTCGGAGAACTCCAGTTGTGCGGAGAATGTGAGCAGTTGCAGACCTCTTTTTTCAAACTCCATGTCAACTATCTGTTCCAACCGTTTCTCAAATACCAACGAGCCTCCGTCAGCCATCAGGCTATCGGTCTTATGCTTCCGACTTTCTTCCTTTATCAAATCATATATACGTGGTTCCAAGATGTTATCTTCCAACGAAGACATAAAGTCACTTCCACGGCCAATATGCTTGTTGTCAAAGACAACATCAATGGCGCGGTTCTTGATAACTTTATAGCTGTATGTAGGACACGCCTTGAACTCCGTGTTGTCGGCAGCTTTCAGTGTGACAGCTTCAGCGAATTCTCCACGTTGATCGAATAGCGGAACCTGAAAAAGTTCTGTGCCCAATTCCCATGTGGACACTTTGCCGGAAACAATCTTGAAATCCTCCTTTCCCTGCTTGCCGTAATTCTCCATAAGGACACCTGCATAATTAGGGGCTACTCTCTCACAGGAGACAAACATTACCAAGGTCATACATACCATCGTTAACTTAATCAGTCTTTTCATCTTTCAATGTTTTAATCAGTTTGTAAATAAAGAAAATTATTGTGGCTGATATTATTGTTACGCCCAGCCATGCGTGTAAGTGATTGAATACCCTATTCCCGACAACAATTCCTATTATCAGAAACAGGATTAAATAAATATACTCTTTCATACCACTCTCAGTCAAAATTAAAGTTGTCCTCACCGTCCGGCTCTTCGTCCGGAATGTCATATCCAAAGTCCATCGGGATGAACCAGTCTGAAATATAGTCTTGCATGATTTAATCCTCCTTTTGGCTACTTAGCCATTCTTTATAATCTTTCTCGTAATATTGGGGTATTATACCTTTCCTCATAAAGTCTATGTATTCTTGTACAGTACAATCATCCCAATCAACTCCGTTGTCTGGTATATCTTCCGTTTCTGATGTACAAAGAGTGTATTCAAATGGATTATACCCACTGTTGAGCCCATATTCTTCAACTATCTTGATTACATTTTCATCGGTGGTTATTTGTTTGATTTCACTTTCAGCCACACACCCGGATATTTCAGAGTGTTTGCCAAGTACTTCACCGAAGTAAACACTGATTTTGTTATTCACTAAGTATTCGACATCTTCTGTGTCTGTAATAAATACTCCTTCAAGATTGCCCATTCTTCCGCAATCGAAGTCCATTTTAAATAATGCTTTCATTTAATCCTCCTGCTCTTTTATAATTCTACTAATCAATTCTTTTTCCCATCCTTGAATAAATCCATTTTCGTCAATATTCATAATGATGTAGTCGCCATATCCTTCATCTGCCGGACACATAATCTTAGGTACATAGCCGTCATAAGAAGCAATGGCGATGTGGTCTTCATCAGTAATATCACATATAAAATCATCGCACACTTTATAGTGAACATTGGCAGTTGTTCCTTGCGTCCAGTTGACTATTTGTCCTGTCTCAATTGCTATAATAGGTCGCCAACGATAATGATCTGAATATATATTGTAATCAGCCTCTTCTTTTATTTGTACAGCACAAGGCATAAGAGGGTTACCTATGCCTTTACTCTCGCACAAATCAATGTTTTTCACTCCGTTTACTTCTGCGTCTTCCCAATAGCGTACACCTGCATCCACTTCTAAGTAGACCGCTTCAAACTCGGTTGTTTTGCTGATTGTAATTTTCATTGTTCTATTTTCTTTTGAATTTTCTTTATCATGTTTCTGAATTGCCTTGCCTTATCTGCTTCGCAAGGTTTGGTAGAGGTTTTGTCTATCAGATTTGCACTATATTCAAGCATTCTGACAATGGAATTCAAATCTGTATTGCATAGGGTATCTGCAAGTTCAATCTTGTCGAAATCAATATTATTATCATTCATGAAGTCACCAAGAGCGATTATATTTTCACGAGTTGTGGTAACAGTAAAAGCTCTCGTCAGAAGCTCCGGTTCCTGAGCTTTGGTTTGCTCGACAAAGGAAGGTGGTTCATTGGTGACCAGCTGACTGGCTCTTGCAAATGGATTGACTGAATTCTGTTTGGCTCGTTCCGCTTCCTCTTTCATCTGCGCTTCTTCAGCAGCCTTTTTTTCCTGCTCTGCCTTGATGCGCGCTTCTTCTGCTGCTTTGGCACGCTCACGCTGCTCCTTCAGACGGTTGGCATACTGGATGGTGGATGCGATATTGAGCGTATCCATATAATAAGTACGAAGGACATCGAAATCCTCACCAAACCCCTTCAGCGTGGAAAGTTCGTTCTCGACTTTGGAGAATATGGAATCAATTTCGTTGCATACAGACTTCATGCTTGCGGATTTGTTGAGCCACTCAGACTTGAAAACCTTATTGAAGTCTACAAGGTTAACATTCAATCCATCAAAGTAAGTCTTGATAGTGGCTTTCTTTCTATCCTTGTATTGCTGTTCGTTTTGCTTGACTACCGTGTCAATCTTGGCAGAGCACTCGCCGATAAGTTTCACGGTTTCGGTTACAACGTCCTTGAACTCCCTGAAAGGTTTCATGAATTCTTTCTCAATTTCAAGACGTTTGGCATTGAGGGCTTTCGCCGCCTTGTTTAAAGCTGCCTTGTCTTTCTTTGCCTGATCGATATTCTCATCGTTATAATTGGAGATATCATACATTGGCAAAGCGGCTTTTACCATATCTCTGATTTGCTTTGCGTTGGTAGTAAGACTACCTAACATCTTTTCACTGACGATCAGTTCAAGATCGCTTTCCTGGATTGCTATCTGTGTATTCATTGTTCCATATTTTTATTAGTCCCATCCACCATTATTGTACATAGACAAATCGGCAGAATCTAAATTCGTTTTCTGAATAGCTTCTAAAAGTTTTTTCTTGGTTTCCCGGCACATGTTGTAACCATATCCTTTATACCGATATGTACGCTCCCATGTGCTAATTGGGAAAGGAATATTTTCATCAATAACCAGCCTTTTCATGTGAAGATGCTCGAAAAAGTTTTCATGATGGAGTAGCCGGTATTCATAGCCAACTATTTTTTCTGATGAAAAAGGAATATCATCATCGCTATTGTCGTATTTAGGTTGCTTGAAATAAGCCATTTTCGCAACGGTAAAATCAAAGCTCCTAAGTATTTCCTCCGGCGTACCAAATTCAGATTCGATAAATTCAATCCATATTTTTTCACCGTCTTTCTGAAAGGCACATACCTTTTCATTACGATATTTAAATTTCCAGCCATCTTTCACATAGCCGTCGCTATTGAATAAATCTACTGCATCTTGGAAGTCATCGTTGCTTTCAAAGAATATATCTATATCTTTTACACGTTCACCGGAAAGGATGTTTTTAAAACACCCGCCTGCAATGAACCCGTTGTGACCTTCCATATACCTGTCAAGCCATCTGATTTGCCAAAAGTTGTCAGGGGTGTTTTCTTTATAGCTTGTATTCATCGCTCTATTGTTTTTAGTTTCTACTAAATTTATCAGCTACACGTTCAATAACTTCTGCATTTTCTTCGGAAAGCCATTCTTTAGCGACATTCCAAGATATACTTTTAGAGGCCTTGAAATTATCAAGGCGTGTGGAATGATGTGACAAACGTCCTTCGGTAGGCTTCAATCCCTTGTCATGAAGTTCACATAGTCCGTTATGGTAAAATATGCAGTATTCGTCACCCGCAACAGCTTGAATCATGGGGATGGGAATATCAATCACGCCCATGATTATCCCGGCTCCCCACAAAGTGGGAGCCAGCCTGTCGGCATATCCGGCATCTATGAGCCTCTCTATATCCTGAGGAGTACCCAGACATGGTGTGTGACATTGCATCCTGCATAACGAGCATTTGCATTCGCATGGTTTTCTTCCAGTTTTACGTATGATACGTTGCAACTGGGTTTCTTTTATCAATAGTTGTCCCGTCATTCCGCTTCAATCAGTTCTTTGACAATATCATCAGCCACACGAATGCGCTTCTCCATTTCGGCAAACACCGCTTCATCCGGCAATATCCTTACTATATGAATAGGATTGCTCTGGAAAGGGTTGTAAATAACAAAATCAGTCCATTGCGCACCTGTGCACATCATATGGGCCATGCACTGGTAGAAATACTCGAACTTGACATCAAGCAGCGACGCATTGTTGTGTATTTCACTTTTACTAACATTATCATGCTCGGCTGATTTTTCTCCCTTAACCTTAATATGGTCATAAGCGTTGTACATTCCGCAAAGTTGGCAAACCATCGATGAAAAATGCTTATATCTCTTTTCGTTCTTCTCTGCACTTGAAGCCGGAACACAAGCAAAGATAATATTATTGGTTTCTTTACCATAAAGTTGAATGAGCTTGTTGGCTACCAAATGGGCTACATTTGCAAATGCCTTGCCGTCTTTGAAATCCCAAATAAGTCTTCTGATTTTCCATTCTTCTTGGGTTGCATTTCTATTCTTTGTAGACAAATAAGGATAAAAAGAAAACATCATCTTTCTCCACTGCTTGTCTAAACTTGGGTATTTTCCGAATGTTGCTGCCATATCCGTATGCTTTAGAGTGTTAAACCTTGAATTATTCTTCAGCGAGCTTTAGACCTTTTTTTTAAAACCTTTGTCTTGGTTTGGTCTTTTGTCCGCTGACTTTTTTTTTAGATTGAGAATCATTCCCCATCTGAGTTTGAGCCTTTTTTTTACGGCATTGTCTTTTCAGGAAAAGTGGAATTAGAAAAGTTTTGAACGAAAAAAATGTTGGGACAGCGATAAGCCGTCATCGTTATTTTTTTCAGGGCAAAGGCTCATAGCCGGAACTCTTTCATTTCCACTAACCCTTATAAATTTGCCGTCAAAAAACAAAGGCTCTCAGATGGGGATATTTCGACCTGGAATGAGGAAGCGGACAGACAAAAAGACCAATCTAAGACAATCGGAAAAAGAAAGAATTACCTAAAAGGGCGGTGGGTGGGGAAAGAGGGTAAGCTATAAGGTGAGAGAATGCATCATCCGAAAAGATGATGTGTGAACGAGCCGGATGCCTGGTTCCGCAGCCAACGAACAATAAGTGAGGGCTAACAGGAAACAGGCATACCTTAGCAGGGTGGTGGGAGTATGACGTCTGCGTGTACGCTATCGCGACCAGCCCAATAAGGCTACCTTAATAAAGGGTGGTGGGTGGGGAAAGAGGGTAAGCAATAAGGTGAGAGAATGCATCATCCGAAAAGATGATGTGTGAATGAGCCGGATGCCTGGTTCCGCAGCCAACGAACAATAAGTGAGGGCTAACAGGAAGCAGGCATACCTTAGCAGGGTGGTGGGAGTAAGAGAACTGCGTGTACGCAAGAACAATCCTCGAAAGGGCATAAAAAAAGGGTGGCCGGAGCCACCTTTCTATTTGGATTCTGTCTTCTTCGTCCTTTTCGGCTTCTTCTCTGATGGAGCCGGTTTCTCCTCTTCCTCCTTTTCAGGTGTCGGATAAAACTCGACGGCTACCATGACTATGCGGTTACGCTTCTTGTTGGTTTCACTCTCGGTCCACTCTTCCGGTTTGAAATATCCCTTTACTGTGAGCAGTTCACCCTTCTTGATTCTGTCAAATGAATCGGCTGCCTCGTTCTTACGCCAGGCTTCGACTGGCAGGAAGGCTGATGTATAGACCGTTTCTTCACCTTTCTTCTCTGAGCGGCTTACGGCTATCGAAAAACGTGCTACACTTGCTGTTTCAAAACTGCGGATCTGTGCGTCATTGGAAACGTAACCTGATACTACGAAGGAATTTTCAATCTTTTTCATAATGTATGAATTTTAGAAGTTAATTAATCAATTTTACGGTGCAATTACCTTGGAACAGACTAAGTGGTAACCATGAAAAAATGTACGAATACGCTTTTTGTGTATAACAGAAAAAGGAAGATTCTTATATTTTTTATTGGGTAAGATGGCAGCAAATAATTAATCCATGAATACGCTTTTTGTGCGTGCAGAAAAAGGAAGATTCTGGAATTAATAGGCAAGGACGGTATTTGCGAATCGGCCACTGACACTTTCGGAAAAAAGTGGAAGCTGTTCCATAAATTTGCACAAGGAAATATGATTTGACTTCGCCGGAAATTCATCTGAAAAAGTTTTTCATTCGTATTGGTTACGGTATGATGCACTGCCGGTTTTGGAATTTATGGCAAGTGTTCTTCCGAAAGCAGCCGTGCCAATCGGACATGGTGAAGAAACATACATCGGACGACAGACGAAGCCGTAAGAACGAGCCTGCCTTGACCGACTTAAGAAAAAGGGTGTATCACTGTAAAAAAAGGGATATTTTAGGAAGAATGGCCGTGAAACCGAAGTGGTAACCGGACTGTGGCAGCCGCCGGAGACGACATCGGAGGAAGAGGAGAAAAAGGTGTGCGGTACACACCGAAAAGTACAAGAAGACATTTAAAAACGGAAGGCTTCAGCCACACAGAAAAGATGCCCTTTCGAGACTCCGCTTTCACCCGGCACCTTCAGGTGACGGGTTCTTTCCAGGGCGGGTAGAAACCGGGCTGCTGCAAATTGCCGGAAAGCATATCTCGCCGGATGATCCTGAGCCACCGGGAAGGTTCATACGGTGTGAGGTGCTGAATTTGCAAGTCGGATGTTTTATTCCTCCGGACTAAACACAGTTTAGCCAAAGGAAGGAAACATACGGTTTACAGCCTATTCCTTAGATAGGGTGGGAAACAAAAGTCCCCTCGAAGGGGACTCGATTTATTTACGAATAAAATACTCTATAGCAGAATGTACCAGAACATAATGAGTAGGGGTACTTCTACACTGCGATGCATAAGGATTCGGGAACTCCAAAGCAAGAGATTGATACAATGAAGGTATTTCTTTTTGGATTCGCTTTACCAGCAACCTGTACGAACAAGGTCGTGCATAGCGCATAAGCTGTTTCCACTTTTCTATGTTTATTTCAGTACAATTGGTTTCGTAAGTCATAAGATTTCAAGTTAAACTTGGGGTTGTTAGCCCCAAGCAGATTAAGCTACTGATATTTCATTTATAATCAAGAAAGTGTCATCGTCATTAAAGTCAGAAAGTTTGTCTTCTGCTTCTGATATGTTATCAAGAGTGATGCCGGTTATACTTTTTATTACTGAAACAACTTCATCCCATGAATCGTAATATTCTATTCCTTCCTTTTCACTGTCAACCATATAACGGAATGAGTAAAACAGACCTTCTGTATCATTAGTTTCAAAGATTCCACAACCAGGCTCTTCCGAATAGTAGAAAAGCTGAAGGCCATATTTTTCTGCTATCTTGTCCATCAGTTCTGAACAGGCAACCCAAGCCGTTTCAGTAGTCAACTTTAAGGAAGCCATATCGTCACCATAATCTTTAATATCTTCTTCTATGTAAGAAATTTCTCCTCGGGCTGGCAATTCTTCTTCAACCTCTGGCAAAAGGTGTTTTTTAATGTAACCGAGCCAATAAGAGTTACCTAAGAATGTAAAAGGTTTGCTTTCCTTTGTTCTGTCAATATCAACAGTATTCTTCAAGTCTGTATATAGTCTCTTTATATTATCCTTGTTACCATAAAGTGTATAATCTGTAGTGTTCCAATTTGGCATAGCTGTAAATATTTATTGTGGTTATAATGGATGTTTTGTTTGTTCCTGTTGAAGTTTGCAGAGCTTAATGCTCTGCAAATGGTATCTTCTTAAGACAGTCCTTAATAGTGCAGCCTCTTGGCAGAGTGTTATCTATCTGAGCTGTTATTCCTTTTATGTTCAGCTCCATAATCTCGGATAGACTGACATAGCCAAATTCCCACTCAAAAATGTGACAATAGCCAAACATCAGCCAGTCATCACCTTCCTGACTTGCTTCGGTTATAAGCCAGCAGGCTTCAGTAAAAGGAACGTAAAACTTTGCAATAACCTCTGCATTTATACCTTGTCCGTCTTTTGAATACAAAGGATTGGCGTTAAACTTCGCCAGGAGTTCTTCTGAAATCTTTATCATATCGCTCTGAATTAGTTGGTTAAACATCGAATTATTCTTCAGCGAGCTTTAGACCTTTTTTTGAAAGATTTCCTTTCCTGTGTCTTTCGCATCCGCTGACTTTTTTTTTAGATTGAGAATCATTCCCCATCTGAGTTTGAGCCTTTTTTTTACGGCATTGTCTTTTCAGGAAAAGTGGAATTAGAAAAGTTTTGAACGAAAAAAATGTTGGGACAGCGATAAGCCGTCATCGTTATTTTTTTCAGGGCAAAGGCTCATAGCCGGAACTCTTTCATTTCCACTAACCCTTATAAATTTGCCGTCAAAAAACAAAGGCTCTCAGATGGGGATATTTCGACCTGGAATGAGGAAGCGGACAGCAGAAAAGACCAATCTAAGACAATCGGAAAAAGAGTTATACCGATTAAGAGATATGGGACAAAAGAACAAGGTTCACTGTAAAGAGAGTAGACCAGTAACGGACAGGCTTTAGTCTTCCTGAAAGGTGTGACGAACAACTTTTTGTTTATCAAATTTACCTACACCAGGAAATAGTTTATTGCTCGTAGAGAATGCTTAGAGTTAATTTTGTACAGAATGTTGGTGAGAGACAAAAAAGATGGCAAAATGTATAGTGTTGATAATTTGAGCATTAGGATTATAAGGCAACTGTAAGGGACATCCTTAGAGTTACTTTTGTAGTAAATGTTGGAGGTTCCAGAAAGAATAATGTTTATAAGGGATAGAAGGGAAAAGAAAGCAAAGGACATAAAAAAGGTATGCAAGAAACAACCAGGCATACCTTAATCTGATTTGATTGTGTTACAGATTCAAAAGCTATAATATCATTGATTTTCGTCACCAAAGAGTTTGAGCTGACGTTTGTTTTCCACTTCCTCGGCAGCTCTTCTTCTACGTTCATATATCAGATGCTCTTCATATTTTAGTACACTCATCATATCCCTGATTGTGTTCAGCCTATCTTCTTCGTTTGTGAAATATGGAATGTTTTCTTCATCACCTTTGTAGTACTGAGTGTACATATCGATATAGCACTTGAAACTCTCTTTCAGGGTAGAAGGAATCCTTAAAGTTGTCGTTACATAACCGGTCTTCAGCTTGGGGCCCGCACCTGCCCTTTTACCACCACGCTTGTCATTAATAATCTTCTCAATATCCCAGGCTGTAAGATTAGTTTTAGGGAGCGAGATTTCCTCACCTTTTGTTGTCATCGCATAATATATATCAGAAAGCCATCTCTTCCAGACCTTTGTAATCTGTCCAGTGAAATATAGGCGAAGAAACTCTTTGGTTAGATGGTTGTCAGGCAGTTTTCCAACAGGAGTTACACCGTTTTCTTCAATAAAGACATCCACATCAATATTATATTTTTCAACTAGTTCAAATTTATTTTCCATATAAGCTAATTTATGTGGTTTGGGACAAAAATAGTAAATTTTGATTATGTCACAAAATCAAAATTAAATAATTTGAACGTATTATGTTGTAAAATTTATTGTAAAAAAAAAGACTTGCCTATTCCATCAGGAATCAAGCAAGCCTACAGCATGAGCGCACAATGAATCAGTCTTTCAAAGAGTATGTCTTCACTATCTTCTTACCTACTTTTTCTGTAGAGAAGGAAAGTTTGTCTTCCTTAGACAACCAACCGATAGCAGCCCAGAACTCTGCATCTGAAAGTTTGGATTCCTTTTTAAGGTGTGAAAGTTCAACACTCTTTTTACCATCGAGAATATGCCAGATAACGCCGGCATTCTGACCAATTAATACCTGTTCCATATTGAAATTTATTAAATGATTAATGAAAAGTGAATAAATGAGAAAACATCTATCACAGCCTGGATAGGATGTGATAGACGGGCTGCTAAGGCAGCTATAAACTTAAATTATAATGTGCTTTGATTTACTGTCAAGATTGAAGAAATGAATGAGAATGACAGTGTTAGAAGTTATTTGTGTCTTATAACGAAGCAAAGATACAGAAATTTCTATTAACAAAGAAAAATTGAAAAGAAAAAGCGGTTAAGTTGCCTTAACAGCCCAGAGCCATGCACGTCTTC
>OHLH01000165.1_pt1 | contig 45367 bp, 34 predicted proteins | sample 1569061 | NCBI WGS metagenome assembly OHLH01 (sample SAMEA3879603, study PRJEB24766) | human gut metagenome | biome: human-associated habitat; feature: feces | place: USA | collected 1985/1987
GGAATATGAATATACGACGCCATCAGACGGCAATGAGTATTGGCTGCAAACTGTTATATATTTGAAAAACAATCAAGGAAAACTTTGGGTATCTAAGGATAAAAAACTTACAAAGTATATTCCACCCTTAAGTTTAAAGGAATTTGAAGAAATAAATGTAATGTATGAAGAAGCGAGAACAAAAATCAATGTGATATCATCTTTATTTTCATCTACAAAGAATTTAGCTTTAACAACTCGTTTTGGAGGATTTATCAATGAATCGGGAAATGTTACATATTCTTCAAATTATAATTCAAGCCTGATACAATTAGAACCTGGAGCAACTTATTACATACATCAACAATTAAGCAGTAATAACATTCGTGTTTTTCAAAAAGTTGGAGATACCTATACGCAAGTAGCATCTTCGCGAGATGCGGAATATGAATATACGACGCCATCAGACGGCAATGAGTATTGGCTGCAAACTGTTGAGCTCGTTACTTATGATGGTGATAAACTATGGGTTTCCAAAGGCAAAAAGTTAACAAAGTATATCCCACCTTTAGGTTTAAAAGAACTTCATTCTATAAAAAATGACAAAGAGATAAAAGTATTAGCTATTGGAAATTCGTATAGCAGAGATGCGTTTTCTTACGTTCCTTTCTTGTTGGAAAATATATTGGGTTGTAAAGTAAAGTTTGGAATAATGTACAAAGGTAGTTGCACCTTACAACAACATTACAATTTGATTAGTACCGATGGTGATTATGAGGCATTTGATTATTATACGACCGATACTGAAGTATGGAGCACTGTTAGTAATAAGAATATCGAATATGCGCTGTCTTTAGAACAGTGGGATATTATTACTTTACAGCAACAGTCAAGTGCATCCCGAGATTATAACACATATCAACCATATTTGAATAATGTAATTAACTTACTATACGACAAAATTGATTATTCAGTTAGGCTTGGATGGTTATTAACGCCTTCATATACTGACGGGTATAGCGGCTTAAATAATGACACTTCTGATAGTATGTTTGAAAAAATATGTCAAGCTGTGCAAAGGGTAATAGATGAAACACCAATAGAATTTTTTATTCCCTGTGGTACAGCTAAGCAAAATGCAACTAAGACAACATTAAATTCATTAGGGGACTATGGAGGAATGTTTTATGAAGGGTTACATCTGCAAGAGGGCATACCATGTTTGGTTGAAGCATACGTAGCAGCATTGAAATTAATGGAATTATTAGGATATAGTAACAAAGGTTTATATGGAAATCAAATAAGGCCAACACAAGAAAAAGTAGTATCATGGAATGTTCCGCAAAGACATGGAGAATCAGTTGGAGTTAATGATGATAATTGTCGTATTGCTCAACTATGTGCCATTATGGCATTTAAAAAGCCTTTAGAAGTTACCGATATGACTGCATTAGTAGAATAACTCGGAATTACCGAGTTATTCTACTAGTTTAGTTTTGTTTTTTATATATTGATAAATTTGATTGCATATAGATTCCATCCCATTAATGCTTGGGTGTCCTCCTTGCTTTTCGATGTCTACTAATTCTATATTGTGTATTCCATAATATTCTGATGCTTCTCTAAATCCATTTACAATATCTGTTTTTAAACCTGTATTAACAACATTTAAAATTAATGCTCCTGGATTCCATTTTTGCACATAATAGAACATATAGCATATAGCTGGTAAGACGTTTTTTAAATCATCAGTACTCCAATCACTATATTTTAATTCACCCAAAGGAGAATTTGCCCAGCTATCATTAGTAGCGCCAAATAGTATAATTATATTCGGCTTTGGCTTAAGTGCATTTCCTTGGCCCATAGCATTAATCATTCTATGAATAAATGAAGTTGCCGATGCATCCCCTCCACTATATCCAGTATTACAAATTGTTGAGCCGCTATAACTTTCATTCAGCATTAAATTTACGCCTAATTTTTTACACAGTTTATACCACCATGTTTGTGTGACTGAATTTACATTGTTTGTTTGTGAATTATTACCATCTTCGCCGTCTATACCATACCAAACAGAATTTCCTTCTGGAATCCAAAGACCATAAGTTGAATATGAATCTCCCAAAATTGACATTGAACCGCCGTTTATTTGCACTGCATTTATTTGTGGCTCCGAACTTATAACAAATTCAACATTTCCTGCTGATATTACGTTGTGTATAAAATATCTTATATTAGTACAATCATCCTCTAATACAACGTTAAATTCTCTGTTAATTCCACCATTGTATAAATTTTGTATTTCTCCATTTGGGTATTTTAATGCAAATACAGCATAATCTATTTGCGCCGTTCCATTGAAAGTTATTTTTACATTTGTTCCCTTTCTTAAATTTACAGATAGTCCTTTTTGGAAAAATGTTCCAACCTCATTCACATTATCTTTTCTTTTATAATATGAACCAAATATATAATTACTTATAAACTCATTATTCCTTACTCCATTTGTTTCGATTTTCATTGTTGCAGTTCCGGACTGACTGACAGTTGAAGCCCACACTCTTATACGTGTACAATCATCAGTTAATGTATATTCCCCTACTTGGTTCATGCTTGGGGTAGCAACATTTAAAACTTCCCCAGTAGGGTACATTACACCAAATGAAATTACAGAAATCTGCGCATCGTCTGAATTCAAAGATAGTTTTAGAACTGTGCCTTTTGCCCAAAATCCATCTTGAACTATTTGTAATGCCTTACCATGCGTAGCTTCTGCTGTCTGCTCATATACTTTCCCATATACTGTATTTTCTAATCTTTCCGCCGATTGCTGCAACAATGGAACATCTTCATTTAATTGCTCGACTTGATTTTCTATGTTGTTAACTATTGAGGTAATATCATCTGTTTCAACTTTGAGAGTTACATTTCCTTGCGTAGAAAAACCATCTGCATAAGCTCTTATTTGTGTACAATCATCTGTAAGAATGTATTCTCCTACTTTATTTTGTTTTGTGATAACAACAGATTGAACTTCTCCAGTTGGATATGTAACTCCCCAATAAGCATTGTTAAATACCGCTTCATCTGAATTTAAAGATAGATAAAGTTTAGTTCCTTTATACCAAAATCCGCTCACAAGAATGCTACCGGCACTAGCAGTTATATTTTTAGTATTTTCAGTGATGCTTTCATATAGAGTACTTTCTATTTTAGATATTCTTTGCTGTAATCCGTTTGTTTCAATTTTCATTGTTACTGTACCTGCTTTGCTTACAGTTCCAATATAAACCCTAATGCGCGTACATTCATCTGTTAACATGTATTCTCCGACTTTGTTCATGTTTGGTGTTGCCACGCTTAGTTCTTCCCCGGATGGGTACATTACACCAAAGGCAATTGAGGAAACTTGTGCATCATCAGAATTTACAGACAACTTTACAACAGTACCCTTTTCCCAATATCCGTCTTGAATTATTTGTAACGCCTTACCTTGTGTCGCTTCTGCAGATTTTTCTAAAATTCCGAGTGTTTTTTGTTCTAGCTTGCCGAGTTTTCCACTCCCCACCTGCGAAAAGCCACCGACCGCCCAGGAACCTCCGCTGAACTCCCAGCTTTCCACATTGCCGAACTCATTCAAGAACGAAACCTTCACCCCTGCAGTCCTAAGTTCTGCCGGAACTGGATCTAGCTTCTTATACTCAAATGCTTACTGGCTTATTTTGTGGACTAGTAGAAAATAGGTAGAAATAGGGCTACTAGCTGTCTGTTTCTACCCGTTTTCTACCGAGTTGCTGACAGGCGTTGTCAGTGCTTTGTTTCTATAAAAATCTTTCTTTGACTTAGAACTGCATAGCTTTGTTTATGTATTGAAAAAATAAAAAGCTATGAGTCGATTTTATTATTGGTTACTTGAGAGTAATCGCTGGAAACATCTGTTTTCCGGTTTGTTGATTTTCGGACTATGGTATGTTGTCTTTAGTCTGATTGGTATGGATAGTGTGTTATCTGGAACTTCTGGATTGGTTTGTGTGCTGGTTGCTATGTGTAGCGTTGAATACGCGCAGAAGTCTGCTGGGGGAAAATGGGACTGGTCGGATATTTTGGCCGGGTGTTTGGTCCCATTTGTGGTAGAGGTAGTGTTGTTGGTGTCGATGTTATTGTGATATGGAAAAGTATGTAGGATTTATTACGCAGGATTTACGGTCAGGTGTGGCAATAATCTTCACCTGCCTTGTGCTGATAGTGGCCGCTTGTCTGATGGATATGTGGACTGGCATAGACGCGGCACGGGCAAATAAGGAAAAGATATGCAGCAGACCTTTACGAAAAACAGGTACGAAAATCGTGGACTATTACAGGCTTGTGGTGTTTTTCATCCTGATTGATATTCTGGGCCTTTGTTTCCCGTGGTATAATCTTCCTTACGGGGCGATAATCGGGACACTGGGTGTGCTGATCATCGAAGGATTTTCTGTTGTTGAGAATCTTAGAAGAAAAAAAAGTCATGCTGCTGAAGTAGCTGATATGGCTGCTAAAATTGTGGAGTGTCTTACTCCGGAAGAAGCACAGAAGATAATTAAGAAGATAAAGGAGGAAAAGAAATGACACCAAGAGGTTTACGTAATAATAATCCTGGGAACATCCGGACAACTAAAGACAAGTGGAAGGGACTGAAACCTGTTCAGGAAGATAAGGAGTTTTTCCAGTTCTCGGAAATGAAGTGGGGATACCGGGCACTGATTCGCACATTGCAGAATTACCACCGTCTGCACGGATGCCGTACCATCGCAGACTATATCAACAGGTGGGCACCGGAACATGAAAATAACACGTCTGGTTATATCTCCCGTGTATGTAGAGAAATGCAGGTACCGACAACCTATGTCCCGGATGTGAAGGATAAGACAACCATGTGCGCCTTTGCAGCAGCCATTTCGCAGGTAGAGAACGGTGTACCTGCCGTGATGTCGGACGTTGAATTAGGTTGGGAGGTTTTATGAGAGTATATGACTACATAATGGACAAAGTGGGCCTGTGCATCGCGCTGGCTCCCTTGATGTGCCTGTTGATACTCGGCTCGTGTCGGACAAAGTACGTGCCCGTAGAAAGTAGTGCTGACAGCATAGTTGTAGAGAAGCTTGTGGAAGTCCAGTTACCGCCGGACAGCACTACCATACGAGCGTTACTGGAGTGCGATGAGAACGGAAAGGTCGTACTGGCATGGCTGGACATTGCAAATAGCAGGAACGCACAGGCACAGCTAACAATTGACAGCCTGGGAAACCTTTTGGCGAAGATGAGAACACATCAGGATACGGTATACCTGCCATCAAAGAAAGTAACGGTAACCAAGGAAGTGAAAGTGCCGTACCCGGTCGAAAAGGAGCTGACCAAGTGGCAGAAACTTTGTGTCAATGTCGGCGGATGGGCAATCGGAATAGTAATAATTACAATACTTGTAGTTGTAGTGAGAATGGTGTATAAATTAAAGAAATAGAAAGGAGGTGTAATATGAAGTAAAATTTTTCTGCTTTTGAAACGGAAAGAAAAGAACTGTTCCCGGCTTGCGTGTCGGGAATTTTTGTGCTTTCGTAAATTTATGAATATTTTTTATAGAATGTGCTGAAATTCAGTTGTCCGTAATGTAAAAATATATATATTGTCGCTAGTAATTGATAAATATATATTATGGAATCATTAGAATTAAACCGTTGTAGGATTATTATTTATTCTGTAGTTTTTATACTATTATTATGTTTTTGTGTTCGTACATGTTATTTTTTAATAGTGAAAAAAAGACATTCTATTGATTCTATGACAAATTATCGTTGGTTATTATTTATGATGATACTGTCATTCATAGCCGGATTTGATTTACTGTTTTTATCATTTAATGATGGATGGTGGATTTTTACAGATAAAACACGTATTTCCAGAAAGATGGATGATTGGGGTAATTTTGCTTCTTTTCTGACAGCCTTTTTTGCATTGATGTCTATTTGTTTTGCTTATAGAGCTTTGATGTTTCAAATAGAATCAGCTAAAAAATCAAATAAAGATTCAATGAATATATTAGATTTGCAGATAAACGCCTCAAGGAGAACTTCGTTTGATGCTACATTTACTCAAATATTTGCCCAGCATAAAATATTATATGATAAAGCTATGCAGCATAATGATAGTATTTTATTTGTTTCAGATTATGATAAAAAATGTGTAAAAGGTAATGTAAAGAATAACATATTCTCAATATGTAAGAATGAGTATATGAAGAATCTTTTTGTAAAATATATGTATATGAAATGCTACATTCCTATAAAAAACATTGCTAAAAGTTATAAAAGATATGATATTTCAAAATTTTGGGAAAGCTTTAATGAACGTATTGGATCATCTGTTTCTGTTGATTTTAAAAATTATCTCAAGTACATACATAATGAAGTAGAATTTGTTGCTAGTCAGCCAGATGATATACTAGATAATGATGCAAAACAAAGGTATATTCAACTTATACAGGCTCAAATGAATAATGATGAACTCTTTTGCTATTTGATAAATAAAGTTGAGTTTATGTATCGTCATAAATCAAATTTAGAAGAAGACACAAAAACACATGCCAAGCACCTTAGAGATTTTAAATTTTTTATTGAATTATGTAGAGGTAAGTCTGGGCATGTTGATCTTGTAGAGATGATGTTAAGGGATGAAGAACTTAATGTTAGTGCTTTCATAGATGAGAATTGGATTCAAAAGGGTAAGTCGTAATTATTCGGGACGCTTTCGGGCGTCCTTTTTCAGAAATATTCCTCCGTTATCGGTAAAATTTGGTTACCTTTGATAAGAACCAAAGCCCCAACCGGATTATTCCGGAAGGGGCTTTGCTTTTTTCAGATAAAATCCCCATCTTTGTATTGCGTTACATATTTTAGTAGGGAAGGCATGACCTGACCGTTAGGCATCGGACAACATTATGTGGCCCGATGCTTCTTCATATACGGTTCCGTCCCGTGTTGTATGCTTAATGGCTACACTGTACCCTTCCCTAAGGATATGTAACGCAACGGGTCGCGGGACCGTTTTCTTTTCCTGCCATAAAATCACAACTTATGGGATACACCTTGTCTAAGAAGTTCCTCGGGTATGGTCATTACATTCTTTTCGTGCAGGATGAATCCGGGGAGGTAAAATCAGCAGTTACAGGAGATACAGACCTGATAAATCGGTTGTCGTCTGAGTTGGAAAAGGAAAGAGAAAAAGCGACCAAAGAAGCTATAAATTATGTGTTGCAGGAATCGTAAAATTTATTGTATCTTTGTGCGTGATAATGCTGGTAAAATGACGAATTTAATTGATTGTTTTACGTATGTTTTACACTAAGAGATTTGGTTTTAGATAACTTGCTGAAAGATAGAGAGATGTTTAATATCTAAGAAGATATTTTTAATTAATGCCTATCTTTGCATGTAATTTTGCATATATCCGCTTGTTTGTATGAAGATATCCCCCCGTTTCTATATAGGTCTGTGTGCGATGCTGCTTTTTCTGAGCGGATGTTCGGTCAGTAAATTCATCCCGGAGGGGCATTATCTGCTGGACAATGTGAAGGTGGAATCGGATAACAAGGAAATCAAGTCTTCCCAGATGACGGCCTATCTCCGTCAGACACCGAATGCCAAGTGGTTCAGTCTGGTGAAACTTCCCATGTACATTTACGGGGCTGCCGGAAAAGATTCGACCAAGTGGATGAACCGTTTCCTGTATCGCATAGGAGATGCTCCCCGAATTTATAATCCGGAGTTGGCGGAAGAGACACGTCTGCAGATTGAGCAGGCTGTACGCAACATGGGCTATATGAGCGGGCAGGTGAGCATGCACACTCAGACAAAGGGAAAGAAAATCAAGGTTTATTATCAGATTCATTCCGGCGACCCCTACCTGATTTCACGGGTGGCCTACGATATTTCCGATTATCGGATTCACGATTACCTGATGGCTGATTCGGCTCGTTCTTACCTCAAGGAGGGAGACCGTCTGGATATCAACCAGCTGGATCAGGAGCGTGAACGCATCACGCAATTCCTGCAGAACCGCGGATATTATCGTTTCAACAAGGATTTCATCACATATCAGGTGGACACCATGCGCAATTCGCGTAATGTGGACCTGATTATGCAGCTGCATCCTTATCGCCGGAAAAAAGAGGATCCGCCTTCACCACATCGCCAGTATTATCTCCGGAATGTGGGATTTGTGTTCGATGTGGATTTTGCCGATCTTGCTTCCGAAAGTCTGGAAGGCATTGATTCCATCCGTTCGGGAGGGGTGGATTTCTATTTTAAGGACAAGATGTTTCTGCGCCCTCAGGTGATTGGAGATAACAATCACTTGAGAACGGGGCAGCTGTATCGGGTGCGCGACGTGCAGAATACGTATTCGGCACTCGGGCGGCTGAATATCCTGAAATATTCCAATATCCGTTTCCGGGAGGACTTGCGGGCTGATTCGGCTTACCTGGATGCGTATGTCATGCTGACCCGCAACAAGAACAAGTCGCTTTCGTTCGAGATTGAAGGTACCAATTCCGCAGGCGATTTGGGAGCGGCGGCTTCGGTCGCATACACCCACCGCAACCTGTTCAAGGGGTCTGAAACTTTCACCATCAAGGTGCGTGGGGCCTATGAGGCCGTGACGGGACTGGAGGGCTATGCCAACAGCAATTACATGGAGTATGGAGTGGAGACCAGCCTGAATTTCCCGGAATTCATGTTTCCTTTCCTTTCGGCTGATTTCCGCCGCCGGAGCCGAGCCACATCGGAGGTGACGGTGAAATACAACTGGCAGATTCGTCCGGAGTTCGAACGTACGGTGGCATCTGCGGGGTGGAGTTATCACTGGAGCAAACGGCGGGCTACCCATCGTTTCGATGTGCTCGACCTGAACTATATCTACATGCCGTATCGTTCGGAGACTTTCCGGGAATACCTGAATTTGATGGATGAAAGAAATCCCCTGTTGCGTTACAGCTACGAAGACTTGTTTATCGTGCGCATGGGATATACCTATACGTACAACAGTTCCGGGGCCACTTCCTTGAAGACTTCGCGCCGGAATTCCTATTCCATCCGTTTTAATATTGAAGAGTCGGGCAACTTGCTGTATCTCTTTTCGAAGGCAATTAACGGGAAGCCGAAGAATGGGGAGAATTATCAGATGGCCAATATCGGCTTTGCCCAGTATGTGAAGACCGACTTCGACTATGCCAAGAACTTTATGATTGACGACCGCAACGCGCTGGTGTTTCACGTGGGGGTGGGAGTGGCCGTGCCATACGGAAATTCCAAGAGTCTTCCGTTTGAAAAACTGTATTTCTCCGGAGGAGCCAACAGCGTGCGCGGTTGGAGTGTCCGCTCGCTGGGACCGGGAGGCTACCGTGGCGACAGCAACAGTCTGGATTATGTGAACCATACGGGCGACATCAAGCTCGACCTGAACCTGGAGTACCGCACCCATCTGTTCTGGAAACTGAACGGAGCCGCGTTCATCGATGCCGGAAATGTGTGGACCATCCGCAATCGGGAATTGCAGCCCGAAGGCTTGTTCAAGTTCAACCGCTTCTACAAGCAGCTGGCCGTGGCCTACGGACTGGGTATCCGTTTCGACTTGGATTTCTTGATTATCCGTTTCGACGGCGGTATGAAGGCCGTCAATCCGATGTACACTGGGCGCGACCGTTACCCGATTGTCTCTCCCGACTTCAAGCGCGACTTCGCCTTTCATTTTGCAGTAGGTTATCCGTTTTAATTCTTTATATATGAGTACGAACAAGAATGTATATACCCATGAAGAAGTGGACCAGCTGAAGGCCTGGTTCGACCAGGCTGAGCTTCCGGCTGAAATGCAGTTGGACAAGGCTGTCTATATCCCCGATGTGAAAGAAACCGTGCGCTGCCTGTTCCTGCAGGCCTATGTGTGCTGTGAAAATCCCCGTCTGCAGGGCTGTCTGCGTTTGCTGGAACGTATCAAGGCCCATCTGGAAGAGGAGAAAAAGAACTAGATGGGGCTAAAATTGCCGGCTTTCTTTCATATTTGCGAAAAAAATACGAAATTTGCACAGCAACGAAAAAAGATTTTTTCAATACACCTTTATAAATATAACAATTATGACAAAAAGTGCATTACAAATTGCAAGAGCTGCTTACCAGCCGAAATTGCCGAAAGCATTGAAGGGTGCGGTAGTAGCCAAGGAAGGCGAACCGACTCAGTCTGTAGCCGATCAGGAAGAAATCAAGAAACTGTTCCCGAACACTTACGGCATGCCGTTGATTCAGTTCGTGGAAGGTGAAGCCAAGGAATTTGCTCCGATGAACGTCGGCGTAATCTTGTCTGGTGGACAGGCTCCTGGTGGCCACAACGTCATCTCTGGTTTGTTCGACGGTATCAAGAAACTGAACCCGGCCAACAAACTCTACGGTTTCATCCTGGGTCCTGGCGGTTTGGTAGACCACAAATATATGGAACTGACAGCCGATATCATCGACGAATACCGTAACACAGGTGGTTTCGATATCATCGGTTCAGGACGTACTAAACTGGAAAAAGAAGACCAGTTTGAAAAAGGATACGAAATTCTGAAAGAACTGGGCATCAAGGCACTGGTAATCATCGGTGGTGACGACTCAAATACAAACGCTTGCGTATTGGCTGAATACTATGCTGCCAAGAACTACGGCATTCAGGTAATCGGTTGCCCGAAGACTATCGACGGTGACTTGAAGAACGAAATGATTGAAACTTCATTCGGTTTCGATACTGCCTGCAAGACTTACTCTGAAGTAATCGGTAACATCGAACGTGACTGTAACTCAGCCCGCAAGTACTGGCACTTCATCAAACTGATGGGACGTTCTGCTTCTCACATCGCACTGGAATGTGCTTTGCAGACTCAGCCGAACATCTGTATCATCTCTGAAGAGGTAGAAGCCAAGAACATGTCTTTGGATGATATCGTGACTCACATCGCTCAGGTAGTAGCCGACCGTGCCGCTGCCGGCAACAACTTCGGTACCGTATTGATTCCGGAAGGTCTGATTGAATTCATTCCGGCCATGAAGCGTCTGATTGCTGAATTGAACGACTTCCTGGCTGCCAATGGCGAAGAATTCAACAGCATCAAGCGTTCTAAACAGCGCGAATACATCATCAGCAAGCTGTCTCCTGAAAACGCAGCTATCTATGCTTCTCTGCCGGAAGGCGTAGCCCGTCAGTTGTCACTCGACCGTGACCCGCACGGAAACGTACAGGTTTCTTTGATTGAAACTGAAAAGCTGCTGTCTGAAATGGTGGGAACCAAGCTGGCTCAGTGGAAAGAAGAAGGCAAGTATGTAGGCAAGTTTGCTGCTCAGCACCACTTCTTCGGTTACGAAGGACGTTGCGCTGCTCCGTCAAACTTCGATGCCGACTATTGTTATTCATTGGGCTACACAGCATCTATGTTGATTGCTAACGGCAAGACCGGTTATATGTCTTCAGTTCGCAATACGACAGCTCCTGCTGCAGAATGGATTGCCGGTGGTGTGCCTATCACAATGATGATGAATATGGAACGTCGTCACGGCGAAATGAAACCGGTTATCCAGAAAGCATTGGTGAAACTGGACGGTGCTCCTTTCAAGAAGTTCGCTTCACTGCGTGACAAGTGGGCTACTGAAACAGATTATGTATATCCGGGTCCTATCCAGTACTTCGGTCCTACAGAAGTTTGTGACGAGCCGACTAAGACTTTGCAGTTGGAACAAGGTAAATAATTCTGAATAGAAATATTAATATTGTAGGGGCGAGTTGTTTTCGTCCGGATGCACTTCATGTTGTGTTTTCGGGGGATTCAGTTCGCCCCTGCTTTGAATAATTCGGTATATATCAGCACTAAATGAGTAAGCAACCGCCCATATCGGTGGTAAATAAGCCACGTAAGACAACTTCCCGAAAATCTTCTTCCTCTCCGCGCAAATCGCGGAAGAAAGATGCTTCGCCTCATAAAAAGAAGGTAGTCAAGAAATGGGAAATACCGACGGGGCTTTATTATATCCTGATGGGAGCAATCACCGTTGTGTTTTTAAGTGCTTTCTTCTATTTCTTCATTCGTCCTTATTCTTATCGTTGGAAACCTTGTTATGGGCTGAAGGCATACGGTGTATGCATGCCGGCGGGTTTTCATATTCATGGTATTGATGTTTCCCATTATCAGGGAAATATTGACTGGCAACGACTGACTCAGACCCGTCAAAGTCAATTCCCTATCCATTTCATCTTCATGAAAGCCTCCGAGGGCGGAGATTATGGTGATCGTGTTTTTCAGGCAAATTTTGATTCAGCCAAGGCTTATGGATTTATTCGCGGAGCTTACCATTTCTATAATCCGAAAACAGACCCGGTTCGTCAGGCTGATTTCTTTATCAATTCCGTAAAGTTGGACACAGGTGATTTACCTCCCGTACTCGATATCGAAAAGCGTGGAGATGATGCCCGGACTCTTCGTCGGGATTTAAAAATATGGCTGGATAAAATAGAGAGACATTATAAAGTAAAGCCTATTCTTTATACTTCTTATAAGTTCAAGACCCGCTATCTTAATGATTCTATATTTGATTCTTATCCTTATTGGATTGCTCATTATTATGTTGATTCGGTGGAATATAAAGGCAACTGGAAATTCTGGCAGCACACTGATGTGGGTACACTTCCCGGCATTAGGGAAAAAGTGGATTTGAACATATTCAATGGCTCATTGGAGGAATTGAAATGCATGACTATCCGTTGAGGCATTTCATAAAAAAACAGACTATCTGTTCGGTTTTAGGTGAAGTGTTCGTTTTCGGACATTGGATTTGTTTTTTATTGGTTTGATTATCAATATGATATGACTTTGGCATATACTTTGTGTTTGAGAATAAAGAAACAAAGTATGTGTATATTATGATAAGAACGTATTTTAATCAAGCTTTTCATTTAATCAGGCAGAATCCATTGTTCAGTGGTTTCTATATACTTGGAACCGGATTGGCCATATCGATGGTTATGTTATTGGTTGTTATTTATTATATAAAGGTAGCAGGAATTTATCCGGAGACTAATCGTGCGCGGATGATGGTTATATCGGATGTGCACATGCAGAGTGTTGATAATTCCAATTCTAATTCGACGGGTCTGATAGCCTACAATATAGTGAAAGACCTTTTTTACAATCTGGAAGGTACAGAAGCGGTTTCTGCTATAGGAACTTATGTGGCAGGAGATGGTTATGCTCAGTTGCCTTCTTCAAAACATCGCATACCGGTAGTTCAAAAAGCAGTGGATGTTGCCTTCTGGAAAGTTTTCGATTTTGACTTTGTAGATGGAGCTCCCTTTAGCGAATCCGATTTTGCCAGTGGCATTCATCACATTGTCATTTCAGAGGAAGTGGCGCAACGGATTTTTAATACTTCGAAGGTGGTGGGCAAGGATCTTACGATAGATTTTGTGGAGTATAAAATATGTGGAGTTGTCAAAACCCCCAGTTATGCCACGGAACTGAGCTATGCACAAGTATGGATTCCATATACTTGTTTTCCGGGGTATGATAAGTATAATCAATACGATGCGCTAGGTGCCTATGAAGTAGTCATATTGGCACGTTCCTCTTCCGATTTTGACAGCATAAAAGCTCAGGTAGATGAATTTACCCGAAAGTTTAATGCTATTTCTCATGATGGCTATAAACTGCTTTGGCATGGACAGCCTTATGCTTACTGGAAAACATTATTCCGTGTGGACTCTATGACGGACTTGGATTTTATGAAGATTTTCCGTCAGATAGGAGCTGTTTTGCTGATGCTGTTGTTAGTGCCGGCATTGAATTTATCGGGCATGATATCGGGACGAATGGAAAAACGTTTGCCCGAGATAGGAGTGAGAAAAGCATTTGGAGCAACGTCTTGTGTCTTATTTTCACAAATAATCTGGGAGAACCTGATTTTGACTGTTATTGGCGGTTGTCTGGGTTTGATTATATCTTATGGAATGGTGTTATTATCTAAAAATTGGCTGCTTACTTTGCTGGACGACAATGTAACGGCGTTACCTGATGGGGTAGGTGTGAGTATAACTCCTCAAATGCTGTTCAGTCCTGTTCTGTTTATGGCTGCCTTCCTGATATGTGTGGTGATAAATTTGTTCTCAGCCGTTATTCCGGCATATCTTTCTCTGCGAAAAGATATTGTGTATTCCATTAATAAACAAAAATAAGAGGTTATGTTGCATCATATATTTAGAAACCTTTGGAATTCGCGTAAGCGTAATGTGTGGATATTGTTGGAGTTGATTGTTATTGCCATTGTATGTTGGATGGTAATCGATCCCTTATTTGTTATTTTCTATAATAAGTCGATTCCGGATGGCTATGAGGCAGATGGGTTGTACAGGCTTCAGCTTTCTGTGGTTCCTTCTGATGAAGAAATTCGCCCGGAAGATTTCCGGAAATTGATGGAACGGCTTCGAAGTCATGAGCAAATCGAATCGGCTACTTATGTAGTCAATAACCACTATCCTTGTTCGCGTGGAAACAGTTTTAATAATCTTACTTTGGACACAATGAGTGTTCGTGTTGCTTTTATGGATTTTGTTCCGCACACCGATTTCTTTCAAACCTGGCGAATACGTTCGGTCAAAGACGGTACTTGGGAAAGCCTCGAAAATGCCGAATATACGGTGAATAGTATTTTGATGACTTCGGATGCTGCTGCTTGTCTTTCGCCCGATAAAGATTTGACCGGAGGTGTGGTTTATGCAAGAGATAGTGTTCCTCTGAAGGTAACGGCGTTGATTCAACCGGTCAAAATGAAGAGTTGTATGCAGCCTTATTATCTTCGTCTCAATGCACGTACTGACGGCATTCCGTCATGGGCCTATGAGGGAGGTTTGACTGTCTTTGCCCGTACAAAACCCGGAGTTGCGGAAACTCGCTTCATTGAGGATTTTATTCCTTGGATGGAAGAGTATTTGGCAGTGGGGAGGTTGTTTATCAGCAAGATTGAACCTTTCAGTAAAGTACGTGAGCAAAGTGATTTAAAAGAAGGAGCTACCAGTGAGATTCGTATTAAATATGCCCTTTGCTATTTCTTTCTGGTGAATTTGTTTTTAGGAGTCAGCGGGACATTTTGGTTGAGTACCCGTACACGTCGGGAGGAAATGGGAGTGAGATTGTCTTATGGGGCGTCTCCCGGACATATTCGTCTTTTATTATTGGGTGAAGCCGGTATGTTGACTACCATAGCAGTATTGATAGGTTGTCTTGTTTATTTTCAGTGGGTGCTGAAAGATGGATTTTATGTGTTGTCGGGTATGACGCCCGGTGATAATATGCGTTATATTACTAATCATTTTACAGTTCATTTTCTGATAGTGTCGTTGATTGTATATCTTATCATGATGATAGTAACATGGATTGGAGTATGGATACCGGCTTATAATATCAGTAAAATATCTCCTGTAGAAGCCCTGAAAGACGAATAATGTTTTTATATTTGCCGTATGAATATAGTAATGAATATATTGTGGATTGTTTTGGGCGGACTGTTTATTTGCATAGAATACATTATAGCGAGCCTGTTGTTGATGGTCACCATCATTGGAATTCCTTTTGGTCTGCAGACATTGAAGCTGTCAGTTTTGGCACTTTGTCCGTTTGGTATGCAGGTGCGCAGTTGCCCCGGCGGTGAGGGTTGCTTGAGTGTTTTGATGAATATACTTTGGATATTGGTAGGAGGTATTTGGATAAGTTTGTCTCATTTAGCTTTTGGTTTGTTATTATGCATCACTATTATCGGTATTCCATTTGGTTTGCAACATTTCAAGTTGGCTGGACTGGCACTTACTCCTTTCGGGAAAGAGATAGTTTAAGTCGTGCTGTCATAGAAAAAGAGTGTGTCAAAACGTGAATAATACTGTCGTTCAGTTCGTAGGGGCGAGGTTCGCTCGCCCGAAAACAGTTTGCTTTGTGTCTTCGGGCAGGCAAACCCTGCCCCTACAGCTACGATGGGATAGGCCGGTTTAGTTTTGGCACACTCCCTTTTTCTATGAATGTTATTTTTCTCTGTTATGATAGATTAATATCCGGGATTCTGTTTGATGTTCGGATTCTTATCAAGTACGTCCGTTTGAGAGAATGGCAAATAACGGTTCTTCGGAGCAAACTTACGTGTTTCAATTGTTGCTGTGCCGGTAACTTCTGCACGTTTGTACGGATCGGTTTCACTGTAATTGATAGCACCGGTAATACGTTTTAAATCACCGCTCATTAAAGTTTCTGCCAACATCTTGCCACCGGCGTCTTTCCAACGCAGGATATCTGCACGGCGTAAACCTTCACCTGCAAATTCTACGCAACGTTCACGACGAATCAATTCACGTAATTTATCCTGAGTATCATATTTAGTTCTGACTACTTTAGGCATACCTACGCGTTCACGAATCTGGTCGATATAGTTGTACACTTGATCTGATGGACCGTTTAATTCGTTTTCGGCTTCTGCCCAACTTAACAGTACTTCTGCATAACGGAATATGATAACACAGGCAGCTGTATTCCAAATATTAGAATACTGTTCGTATGGATCTAGATATTTGGCCCATGTTAAAGCTGTTTTTGAGGCATTGTCTGTATAAGTAGGAAAGTTCTTGTTTTTTGAACCGTCTGCCAGCTTCTCATCCAGTGTATTCAATATCTTTCCTCTCCATTCTTGTCCGGGATAAAGAATAGTCATATCCATGCGCGGGTCACGATTGGCAAAAGGATGTTTGGCATCATAATAGCCTGTAGCTTCTTCTTTAGTCAAACCATTGTCCATTTCATACATGTCTACCAAATTTTGAGTAGGAACAATTGAAGACCATCCTGCATCATCATTATTATACATTTGACCGATAACGCCCAGTCCGAAGACACTTTCGAGGCGTTGATCTGCCAATATGATTTCTTTAGAATCTATGCCTGACAGTTTGAATAAGTTTTCATAATCAGAATCCAGTTCGTATTGTTTTAAATCGATGATAGCCTGAGCTGCATCTTTTGCTTTCTGCCAGTCACCGTAATATAGTGCTTCGCGCATTTTGGTAGCCAAAACTGCTCCTTTGGCAATACGTCCGCGTGCTGCCGGAGTGGTGTTGATGGCTGTAAGTGCATCGTCCAAGTCCTGTGCAATCTGTTCGCGTACTTCCGCTTCCGTATTACGCGGTACCTGTGCTTCTTCGGCCGTAGTATAAGAACCGATGATAGGTACACCGCCATACCACCAGTTCATAATGAAATATCTATAGGCACGGATGGCTTTGGCTTCTGCTATCAGTTCTTCTTTCTTACCTGCAGTAGTGAATTCTACATTGTCGATGTTTTCTAACACTGTATTACAACGGCGGATAATGGCAAAATCATAGAATGAAGCACCTGTGTTACCGCTGGATAAGGAACCGTCTCCCCAAGGACGCCATCCTTCCCATGAAAAATTATTGTAACCTATGTCGGAACCGCAATCTAAATAAAGAATGGACGATGGATCTAATAATCCATTGTAGCAACCTACTACAAAACTCTCGGCATCAGTTTCTGTTTTCCAGGTTGTTGCAGGAGAAAGGGCATCTTTCGGAGCTGTATCCAGAAAATCTGAACATGAAGCAGACAGCAATGCGATACCTGCTAATAAATATGTTGATAAACGTTTCATATTATTCTGTATTAATTAAGTGATTATAAAAAGTTTAGAATGTAATGTTGACTCCGAATGAATGTGTTTTATTCAAAGGGTAACTAGACAAACGTTCACTGACTGTTTCCGGGTCTACATTAATTGGCATATCGTCAAATGTCAGTAGGTTTTCTGCTGAATAGTATACACGCAGATTCTGAATACCCCATTTCTCTATCCAATTTTTAGGAAGAGTATAGCCTAATTGTATGGTTTTCATACGGAGATAGCTTGTGTCCATAATCCAGAAATCGGAAAGTACATTCGAAGCTTCACTTGGAGATACACGTGCTTCTGCTATGCGTGGCATGCTTGCATTTTTGTTTTCGGGTGTCCAGCTATCCAACCAGGCAGTTGACGGATGTCCTGCGCTACCGGAGAATTCACCGAATGCTTCCTTGGTAAATGCATATCCTACACCGGCAGCACCATTGAAGTTCATTGACAAGTCTACGTTCTTATAACCGACATTAATATTGAAGCCAAATGTGAATTTCGGATCTTTGGTTCTATAAAGCTCGCGGTCATCAGCCGATATTTTACCGTCACCGTTTGCATCTACATAGCGTAAGTCACCTGCCTTGAAATCTTGTCCGAAAGGATATCCGTCCATTGCAGAGTATTTGGCTTGCCATGCAGCAGCTTCTTCATCAGACTGGAAAAATCCGTCTGTGCGATATACGAACCATGAATTGATAGGAGAACCTACTTCACGCATGAAGCTGCCATCGGCCATACGGTCTACTCCACCCAAGTTTTCAATGGTATTCTTGTTGTAGGCAAAGTTTCCCGAAACACCGAAGGTCCAATCGTTCCATGTATCGTTGTAGGCCAACTGAACTTCAATACCACTATTCTTCATTGCACCTACATTATCTTTGTATGCACCCAAGGCAAATTCTTTAGGTACGGAGACATTCATGATGATATCTGTGGTCTTTCTGTTGTAGTAGTCAATAGAACCGGTCAGCTTATTGAATAAAGTGAAGTCTATACCGATACCCCAAGTGGTAGCTTTTTCCCAAGAAAGAGAAGCCATTTTGTATGAACCTTGATAGTATCCTGTCACTAACGAACCTCCGAACGGATAGTTGGCGCCGAGGTTGTATGTATTCATCCATGGATAGTAGTCTCCTCCGGTCGGAGTACCGTTTCCCAAAGCATCCTGGTTTCCCAGCTGACCCCAAGAACCGCGAATCTTAAGGCTTGACAACCAACTGTCTCTTAAGGTTTCCATAAATGATTCTTCACTGATACGCCATGCACCGGAGAATGAAGGGAAGTATCCCCAACGGTTGCCCGGAGCAAAACGAGAAGATGCATCGGCACGGAAGTTAGCTTCGAATAAATATTTTCCTTTATAATCGTAGTTGATACGACCAAAGTATGACAACATATTCAATTCTCGTGTAAAACCACTATTGGTTTGAGTAGCAGTTGCACCTGCATTCATATCGTCCAATTCATTGTTTGGGAAATTTTCACGGTACATATCATTGTAGCGTACATCGTATGCTTCTGCATGATAACCTAACATTGCTTTTAAGTTGTGATCACCAAATTGCTTGTCGAAATTCAACAAAGCATCAAAGTTATACCGGGTCCAGTTTGTAAATGACTCAGTTAAGCTGTTAGGACGTGCGGCCTGTGCCGGGTCATTATTGATTTTCTTTACGAAAGCCTTGTAGTGTTGGTCATCATTAACATAAGCTCCCGATACGGTTGCTGTAAGGCAATCCAAAATTTTGTAATCAACAGACAACATACCGGTAAAGTTCTGGTTATATTTGTCTACTGTAGATTTTGAATCCAACCATGCAATCGGGTTACCGTCATTAGTTGAACCATAAGTTCCATCTTCATTCTTGATAGGAATCATCGGGCTTAGGATGTTGAGCTGACGGATAATCTGGTCTGAAGAACCGCCACCATAGTTTGAGTTAGGGTCTTTATAATCATTCTTGATATAGGACAAATTCATACGCACATGCCATTTCTTGGTTATATCTACGTCTAAATTCATACGTCCGTTGAATTGGCTTCGCTCTGAATTCGGAAGGATACCGGTCTGTCCCAAATAACCGACAGAGGCCATATATCTTGCATTCTCTGTACCACCGTTGATGCTTACATTGTGCTTATGCAGAACACCTGTTTTATAGGCAGCATCATTCCAATCGGTATTAGGATGTCCGTATGGGTCGGAACCATTCTCGAATAAACGGATGTCTTCGTCCGAATAACGATGTGGGTTATTATTATCATCATCAATGCGATTGTACAGTCTGGCATAATCGGCAGAGCTTACACGGTCAATGGTTGCCGTTGCATTTTGAATACCGACATATCCATTGTACGAGATACGGGGAGCACCGGTTTTTCCGCGTTTGGTGGTAATCAAAATTACACCGTTAGATGCTTTAGAACCATAGATAGCTGCAGAAGAAGCGTCTTTCAATACGGAGATACTTTCAATATCATTCGGGTCAAGGTCGTTCATGGAACCACTTTCTACACCGTCAATCAAGATATAGGGAGATGCATTATTCAACGTTCCTACACCGCGGATTCTGATATTACTTCCGTCTTCACCGGGACGTCCCTGACCTGCAGTAATTGTTACACCCGGCATCAAGCCTTGCAAACCGCTTGATACATTCGAAATAGGGCGATTGGTTAACTCATCGCTGTTTACTTGTGCAACGGCACCGGAGAGGTTAGCCTTTTTCTGTATACCGTAACCTACAACAACAACTTCACTCAGGACTTCTGTGTCATCTTTCAACACTACATTGAGAGTCCCACCATTCCATTTGATTTCTTGTTTTTGATACCCTACATAGGAGATTACGATGATATCTCCTTTCTTCACGTTAGTTAAGGCGAAATTACCTTCAAAGTCGGTAATTGCTCCGTTGGTGGTTCCTTTCACTATTACAGAAGCACCAATAATGGATTCTCCCGTGGCGTCTTTCACAATACCTTTACATGTTTCATTTTGTTGTACGATAGCAGAAGCGTTAACTTCGGAAGCTGTAACAGCAGAAATGGTTCCTGTAGAGAATGTTCCCAAGAACAATAACATGCTAACTGATTTCAGTCGTTTTAACATAATATTGAATTTTAAAGTGTTTGATTGAAATTCAAAGTTCTAAAAGGATAAGTTCTTCTAGAACTATTCCTTTTTATAATCTGCTGATAATCAATACTTGTATTAAATAGATCCTTGGATTATTTATACTGTAAATCACAATAAATGAGGAAAAAAGATAATATTTCTACCGATATTCTATTCGTTTTTATTAATCCCCTTTTCATTATACTATTGTTTATAACGGCTTTACATGGGAACTCATATATAAATTGTGAGTAAAAAAGAGTTTTATGTATTATCATTATATTACTAAAATTCTACCAACTAAATAGTTAAGTCTTTTTAGGGTAACCCTTTAATTAGATATTTTTATAGTTTAATTGTTAAATTGCAGAGAAAAACAAAGATAGTTTTCAAAAATGATTGGTCTTTTTTAAAAATATTATATATTTGCGCCATTAATCTAAATCATATTGAAAAAACATAGTTCTAGAAGAACTACGTTGATAGTAACTTATTTATTATCTTTAAATTAATACTTTATGTTAAAGAGAGTCAAGTCGGTCAGTATGCTGCTATTTCTTATGGCTGCATCTACAGGAAGCATGAATGCTGTTTCAGCTCCTGCAATAGCAAGTTCAAATGCTATTGAGCAACAGACCGAAACCTGTAAAGGAGTTGTAAAGGATGCCATGGGTGAAACAGTCATCGGTGCGTCCGTAGTAGTAAAAGGTACAACCAATGGTACAATTACCGGTATCGATGGTGATTTTACCTTGAGTGGAGTTTCCGAAGGAAGTATTCTTGTTATTTCCTATGTAGGTTATGTTACCCAGGAAGTAAAATTCAACGGTCAACCACTTAATGTAATCCTGAAAGAGGACAGTCAAACATTGGAAGAAGTTGTCGTAGTAGGTTATGGTGTACAAAAGAAAGCTAATTTAACAGGAGCAGTTGCAACTGTAAATGCAAAAGCATTGGAAAGCCGTCCCGTGTCAAGTGTTTCTGCAGCTATAGCAGGACAAATGCCTGGTGTAACAGCTATTCAGAGTTCAGGTGCTCCGGGTAGTCAAGCTGCTGATATTACTATTCGTGGTAAGAACTCTATCAATGCAGCCAGTCCATTGGTTATTGTAGATGGAGTACCGGGTAGCATGAATACAATTGACCCAAATGATATTGAAACATTTACAGTTTTGAAAGATGCTGCTTCTGCTGCTATCTATGGTGTACAGGCTGCTAACGGTGTAATCTTGATTACTACGAAACAGGGTAAAAAAGGAGAAAAGACACGCGTAACTTATTCCGGTAATGTATCTTGGTCTTCTCCGGTAGCAAAACGTGAATTAGTGAATGCTTATGAATATGCTGTTTTATATAATGAAGCAACTTTAAATGAGAATCCTAATGCTACATTGATGTTCTCTCCGGAAGAAATAGAAGACTATCGTACCGGAGCATTACCCAGCACAGACTGGTATGAAGCTGCTATTAAAAAGAGTGCTATAGAAACAATGCATAATGTTTCTATCAGCGGTGGTACTGAAAAAACAACATACAATGCTTCATTAGGTTATATTTATCAGGATGGTTTGACTGCCGATAATGATTATTCTCGATTCAATGCCCGTATGAATTTGAATTCGGAAATCAGTAAATATATAAAGGTAGGTATCAATGCATCCGGTTATAGAGGTGTCTCTAATGATGCATGGAATGGCTTTGTGTCTGTTTATCAAGGTGTGACTCGCGAAAAGCCGACTAATAAAGTTTATAACGAAGATGGTTCTTATACTTATTCCGGTGTAGATAACCCGGTTGCCATACAAGGAGACAAGTCAGGTTTCAGACGTAATACACAGCAGGAAATAAATCTTACGGGTCATGCTACTATACAGATTTTACCTGAATTGAGTATTAAAGGTGTGTATTCAGTACGTAATTATACCAGTAACCAAGATGGTTTTAAAAAGCATTTCACTTATGGTAGCGGAAGCAATGCGTATGATTCCGGTTTGCGTGAAGGCTATGATAAATATTATAACCACAACTATTACACAGGACAAGTCTTGATTAACTTCAACAAGAGTTTTGGCAAGCATAATATCAGTGCATTAGCAGGTTTTGAATCTTATGAACATATTTATAAGTATACAGAAGCTACTCGTCAAGGTGGCGGTAGTGATGAGTTGCCTGAATCTCTGAATACATTAGACCAGTCTTCACAAAAAAATAAAGACGGAGGTTATGAAATGGCTCGTTTGTCTTATTTCGGACGTATCCAATATGATTATGCAGGTAAGTATCTGTTTGAAGCTAATTTACGTAGTGATGCCTCTTCACGTTTCCCGAAAGATAATCGTTGGGGAGTATTCCCCGCATTCTCTGCAGGATGGAGAATTTCTGAAGAAGCATTTATTAAAGACAATGTAGACTGGCTGAGCAATTTGAAGTTACGTCTTGGTTGGGGTAAAACCGGTAATGAGGAATTGAAATCCGATGATATTTATCCGGCAGTACCAACATATACATATAATATAGCTGACAATGCTACTAAATATTTATTCAACAATACTTTGTACTCAGCTATATATGAAGCTCGTTATGTGAACAATAATTTGAAATGGGCAACGGTTACTAACTATGAATTAGGTTTGGAAGCCGGTTTCTTAAACAACATGATTAATTTTGAATTATCTGTTTATAAGAAGAAAACCAATGATATGTTGCTGTATCTTCCTATTCAGGGAGTTATCGGTATGAATGCTCCGGCACAGAATATTGGTAGTGTGCAGAATACCGGTTTTGATTTCTTGATTAACCATAACAAGCAAATTAATAAGGACTGGAACTATTCTGTATCATTGAATGTATCTTATGTAAAGAATGAGATTACGGATATGGCAGGTACAGAAGGTCCGACAAGCAACGACAAGATTTGGAATTTGGAAGGATATCCTATCGGTTCTTACTACGGTTATGTAGCCGACGGCTTCTTTAATACAGAAGAAGACCTTCTTAACTGTCCGAAACGTTTGGCTGCCGGTCAGGAAAAATTAGGTGATATCAAGTACAAAGATTTGGATGGTGATAAGAAAATTACAGAAAAAGACCGTACTGTTATAGGTAAGAATTTCCCAAGTTGGACCGGAGGTTTGAATCTGAGTGTAGGTTATAAGAATTTTGATCTTTCTGCTTTATTCCAAGGAGCATTTGATGTAGACGGATACTACACTTCTGAAGCTGCTTATGCATTTTATAATGGTGCAACTGCTTTGAAAAGACATTTGGATCGTTGGACTCCGGATAATCACAATGCTTCTTATCCTCGTGTTACACGTTCTAGTCAAACAAACTTTGTAACATCTTCTTTCTGGCTTCAAGATGCATCATACGTTCGTTTGAAAAACCTTACCTTAGGCTATACATTACCTCAAGCATGGTTAACTAAAGCCGGTATTTCTAATGCAAAAGTATTCTTAACCGGTGAAAACTTATTTACCCTTACAGGTTTGGACGGTGGTATCGACCCGGAAGAAAGCAGTGAACGAGGATGGTCTTACAGTAACGTTAAAAAGCTGTCTGTCGGAGTAAAACTTTCATTCTAATATTTCAAATAAAACAGTATAAATAACATGAAAACAAAATTTTTACATATAGCAACGGCCTTATTATTTGTAGGATTCACTTCTTCATGTAGTGATTTCTTAGACCGTTATCCATTGGATGAGCTATCTGATAGCAGTTTCTGGAAAACAGAGAATGATGCGATGATGGCCGTAACTGATATTTATGGCTGCCTGCCTACATGGGATCAAGACGAAGATATCAATTCAGATAATGCAGTTCATGGCATTAAATGGGCTGCCGGTAACATATCAAAAGGTGTTTACGATCCGATGGACCAAAGCTGGGCGGGTAGTTATACTCCGATTCGTCAATGTAACTTGGTATTGGAAAAAGTAAAAGATATCGAAATGAGTGACGAATCGCGTAAAAAAATTGAAGGACAGGCTTATTTCTTCCGTGCATTTGTATACTTCAATTTAATCCGTTCTTTTGGTGATGTTCCTTATATTGATAAACCATTGAACTTAACGGATGTAGAAGATATCACTCGTACTCCACGCGAAGAAGTGTATGCAAAGGTTATGGCGGACTTTGACAAGGCAATTGAATATTTGCCTGAAGAATGGGATGCCGCAAATACTCCTCGTGTTACCAAAGGAGCTGCCTTGGCTATGAAAGCTAGAGCTGCTTTGTACTATAATAACTGGCAAGTTGCAGCAGATGCTTCTAAGGCTGTAATGGATTTAGGTAAATATGAACTTTATGATGCCGGAAATACCGGTAAATATCAGGAGTTGTTTTGGGAAAAATCAGATGGATGTGATGAAAATATCTTGTATGTACAATTCAACTACCCTGATAAAACTCACTACTTGATTGGTTGGGAATGTTTCCCTACTTTAGGTTGGGGAGGTATGAATCCTACTCAGAGCTTGGTTGACGCATTCGAAGATAAAGACGGTGCTCCTATCAGTAAATCTACAATTTATAATGAAAAGGATCCGTTTAAAAATCGCGACCCTCGTTTGGAAGTCAATGTACTTCATGACGGAGAAGAAATGTATGGTGTTACAATTAAAGTCAAACCGCTGAAATCAAGTGGAAAAACCGGTATTGAACAGCACGGTGATGCTACAGCAACCGGATATTATCAGCAAAAATGGTTAGACCCAAGTATTGATCCTCAAAGCGAAGGTTGGAATATGGGTAAAGACTGGGTGGTTATTCGTTATGCCGAAGTTCTGCTGACTTATGCAGAAGCGATGAATGAGCTTCATCCGTTGAGCGCAGAATCATTTGATGCTGTCAATCAAGTTCGTAGACGTGTAGGTATGCCTGATTTACAAAATACAGACCCAAGCAAACCGACATATTGTGCTACTCAAGATGAACTTCGTAAACGTATTCAAAACGAATGGCGTGTAGAGTTTGCACTCGAAGGCGGTAAACGTATGTGGGATATTCGTCGTTGGGGCATTGCCAAAGAAGTTTTGAATGCACCGTTCTTGGGATTGAAGATGAAACCTGTAGAAGGAGTAGTAGATGGCAAACCGGCAATTGTGGATTATATTCTTTATGAAGGTGAAAATATAAAATTGGCGGGTAGTCATTATGAAGATCATAACTACTTACTCCCTGTTCCTCAGACAGAAATCGATTTGAATCCTAAACTGACTCAGAACCCGGGATATTAATAACATTATAATATCTACAAGCAATAATTTAAGTGAGGGCATTGTCTTATAGTAAGTGTCCTCACTTACTTTATTAAATAAATATATAAGATGAAACGACTGGTCTATACCCTATTTGGAGCTTTGTTTATCCTTTATTATATATGTTACCAAGGAGTGTTGTCGCATGTGCTTTACTATCACGAACAACATCATCTTTTCCTTTTTTCTAAATCTTATTTTCTGCAATGTGTTCAATCTGAGGGTTGGCTAAACTATATCACTAACTTTATTATTCAATTTTTCTATTATCCTATTTTAGGAAGTACTATTTTGGCATTCTTGTTGGCATCAGTCTATTGGTTGACAAATAGCATTATAAAAATAATAACCGGAAAGAATGATCTGTTGCAATTGTCCATTATTCCTTCCCTTATTCTTTTTTTCTATACAATGGAAGCGAATCATTCTCTTTCTATATTACCAGGAAGTCTGCTATGCCTGTTGATGCTCTATTTGCTTCTTTTGTTTATTCAACGTTACCGAAACGTATTTCCCCTCTTTCGTCTGCCTGGCATATCAAATAAAAAAATACGTATTTTATTAACTTCTCTTTTTTTACTAGGATATACAGGATATGGTTTTCACTATTTTTTTAATAACTACAATAGGAATGAGCGTATAATGTTAAAAGCCGAACAGTTTGTAAAAAGCAAAGACTGGAGAAGCGTGCTGGAGTATACAAAAAAATATTTAGATACCGGACGTTATAATCAGCTCATTTCTTATTTTCATCATTTGGCACTTTATCATACAGGACAGCTTCCTTATCATTTATTGGATTATCCACAAAAACAGGGAGTCAAGGGACTTTACTTTCCGTGGAACAGTGACAGTCGTGAGAGTGAATACGGACATATTCTTTATGAAGAACTTGGGTATATCAATGAGGCACAACGCTGGGAGTTTGAGTCAATGGTAGTATGGGGAGAAACAGCACCTCACCTTATAAATTTGGCACAATATAACATTGTAAACCACCGCCCGTTAGTGGCACAACGCTTTATTAATAAGCTAAAACAGTCTCTTTTCTATCGAGAGAAAGCTTTGCTACTTGAAAAAATTGTAAATGAAGGCAAAGTTCCCGGACTAAGAAATGCATTGGATGGAAAGGTGGATACTCCGGCACGGTTTGCCAATGTCTTGAATATAGGGCCTGAATTGCAATACTTATGTGAGAATGACAGCACCAACAAAATGGCTTTTGAGTATTTAATGAGTAACTTATTACTGAGTAACCATGTGGTTCGTTTTGTGAATAACTTGAAATTCATGTCATCTTTTTCTTATACAAAACTTCCTCGTATTTATGAAGAAGCTCTTTATATTTATAAATTAGGTGTTGGCGAAGAAGAGTTTTCAAAGGTAGGAATAAAAATAAGTCCGGCAACGGAAGAACGGTTTAAACGATATTATAGTCTTGTACAGAGCAAACAGTTAGGCACTTTGCAAAAGGAGTTCGGAAATACGTATTGGTTTTATTTGAATTATATCAGTCCTTATGGTAATAAGGTGATAGCTAATTAATGGGAAATTATATGAAAATACAAAATCTGCTTTACTATACATTAATTATTTTTTTGTCAGGATGTACGCAATATCATCAGGCAGAAAGTATGAGTGACCGATTACCGTTAATTTATCCGGATTATACGGATGTGACTTTCCCTATCAATATTGCACCTCCTAATTTTAGAATTCAGGAGGAAGGAGAGGCTTTCCAGACAGAATTAGGATGCGGAGAGGAAAATTATGACATTCTTATTCAGGATGACGAACCAATAGTCCGTATACCGGAAAGCGAGTGGAAGGTACTGTTGGAGAAAGCTGCCGGCAAAAAAATATATGTCAGAATTACTATTAAGCAGCATGGCAAATGGGTACGTTATTCTGATATTCAGGATAGTATATCCGTTCATGCGATAGATCCTTTTTTAGCGTACCGTCTGCTTTATCCCGGATATGAACTTTGGAATGAAATGGGAATTTATCAACGTGACCTGACAACGTATGAGCAGACTCCTATCGCTGAAAATAGAAATTTTGGGAAGCAATGCATTAACTGTCATACGTTTAACCGAAATTCACCCGATACGATGATGGTTCATGTGCGTGGTAAACAGGGGGGTACTTTAATTTCCCTTAATGGTGAGATGGAAAAAGTCGACCCTAAGCCTGAAGAATACAGGCATGGAGCCACTTATCCTGCCTGGCATCCTTCCGGCAGATATATTGCATTTTCTGCCAATGAGATACAGCAGTTCTTCCATTCCTCAGGACAAAAGCCCATAGAAGTATCTGATTTGGCTGCCGATTTAATGATTTATGATGTACAGACTCACGAAACATTTACTGATTCGTTAGTTTATGGTGAACAATATATGGAAACTTTTCCAACATGGAGTCCTGATGGAAAACAGATTTATTTCTGTCGTGCTGAAGGATATCGTCAAGGAATGTCTTTGGACAGTATCCGGTATGATTTATATCGTATACATTTTGACGCAGAACATTCCAAACTGCATACATTGGAATGTGTCTATAAAGCATCAGCCCTTCGTAAGACTGTCTCTTTTCCGAGAATTTCACCGGATGGCAGGTTCCTTTTATTTACTCAGTCTGATTACGGCAATTTCTCCATCTGGCATCCTGAAAGTGATTTATATCTGCTTAATTTGGCTACAGGTAATATACGAAATATCGCGGAAATAAACAGTGACAATGTGGATAGTTTTCATACCTGGTCTTCAACAGGAAGATGGCTGGTCTTCAGCAGCAAACGTCTGGATGGGTTGTGGGCTCGTCCGTTTTTTGCGCATTTTGATCCCGAGACAGGACATTTTAGTAAGCCTTTCCTATTACCTCAGAAGGAGCCCGATTTTTATGATACCTTTACATATACCTATAACTTGCCGGAATTAATCAAGGCGCCTGTAAAGACTGGCAAAAAATTGTTGGAAACAATAGAAGAACCTATACATCGGGCTAAAGTCAAAAATTAACAGTTCTATTTGAAGAAAGCATATAAAATATTATCTTAATAAGAGTATGGGTTGGTTAATATTGCGCTAATGAAAACAAATGGCTAATAATCAACCTATTACTGTTGATTTAGAGCATCCGAACGAGTAATGTACATAAAGTACAGAGCATGGAAAAACAAATAAAAAAAGCAGTCGGGACAAGCTACAGGAGACTATCCCTGCATTCGGTATGCAGAAATATTGTTGATATATGCCGAAGCGCATACGCATACTGCCGGATTTGATTCTCAGACACAGGCAGCTCTTAATGAATTGCGTGATCGTTGTGGTATGCCTGATGTTCCGACCAGCTTAAGCAAGGAAGAAGGGTTGGAGCTGATTGCAAACGAACGTCGTATTGAGTTGGCGGCAGAAGGGTTCCGCAGTGACGATATGTATCGTTACAGTGATGAATATTGGAATAAACATATCAACAATGTAGAAATTGCAGCTCCTGATGGTGATAATATTATCACTATGAGTTGGAATCCCCGTATGCACTTGAGACCTATTCCTCAAACTGCAATCGACTTGAATCCGCTTTTGGCTGATGACCAAAATCCCGGTTATTAAAATCCTATAAACGTTTTATATAATAGGGTTGATTATATAAATAAGAAAGCCGGCTGAATGATGAGAAATTCAGTCGGCTTTTTAATTTTATCGGTATGTGCTGACTTTTATAGCATGATGAATTTCACAGCCGCCCAATTATTCTTTTCCCGGTAATGAATAAATTTCATTCCCAGGTTTTCCGCTTTCTCCCGGATGACAGGAATATCCTGTACATAGAATCCGCTCATGTAAAGCTCGGAACCGGCATGCATACAAGCTGCATATTGAGGCATATCCGCCAATAATATATTGCGGTTGATATTGGCGATAATGACATCAAAGGGCTTGCGTCCTTTTAATAAGGAGGCATCTCCCAATTCTACCGTAATATTATTAATCTGATTCAGAATAATATTGTCTTTGGAATTGTTTACACACCAGTCGTCAATGTCGATGGCGGTAACGGGATTGGCTCCGCGCATGGATGCCAGGATAGCGAGGATAGAGGTACCGCATCCCATATCCAGTACAGATTTGTCTTTTAAATCGGCGTCCAGCAGTTCGCTGATGATGGAACTTGTCGTTTCGTGATGTCCTGTTCCGAAAGCCATTTGAGGGTTAATCAATATTTCGTACTCTGTTTTCGGAGTATCCTTGTGAAAAGTACTGTGAATGCAACAACGGTCACCGATAACGATAGGTTGGAAGAAATTCTTTTCCCATTCTTCATTCCAGTTTTTATCTTCGGCCTCTTTTACGGTATATTCTACTTTTGCGTTAGGGATGGGAAATTCCGAAATCATTTCATCCAGTACTTCTTTATTGAACAAGGCTTGTTGGATGTAGGCTTGTATACCGCCTTCACATTCCACAAAACTCTCAAATCCGATATCTCCTGCCAGTGCAGATACTACATCATTTACTGTTTCATTGCAGGGGTGAGTGGTAAAGGTTACTTCTAAATATTTCATATGTCTTTGTTTATTCGATTACTTTACGGAGTAATGCTTCCATTTCATTTTTGAAAATTCCGGCTTCGTGTACTTTCACACCATCCACATAGAAAGTCGGGACATAGTAATAGTCGTATTGGTCGGCTATATCAGGATGTTGTGTTTCCTCTATCATTTCTATTTCTATCGGTTGGAATTCAGGGTACTCTTCTTTCAGCTCTTCGATGTAACGCAATGCCTTTTTGCAAAACGGACATCTTTCCTGATAAAATAATTTCACTGCTTTCATGTGGTTGTTTGTTTTAAGTTTATATACCCTTAAAAAGGGTAGTGGCAAAGATAGGGAGAAAAAATGAGAATAAGAGTAGAATAGGTGTTAATTGCTTTTCTCCTTATACTGTTCGGCATCTATTTATCTTCTTCATTCCGGTCGGATATCAACAGGTAAACTTTGTTCCATGATACAGATTCCTCCGATATTGGTTTTTAGGGGAATATCCGGTTTATTGGAGAATATCTTCGAGTCAATTTGTTGTTTTCCGTCTTTTCTTTCACTATCTTTGTATGTTTGCAAATGCTTAACCACGAAGGTGGTTAAGTCTGACCACAAGGGTGGTTAAAGTTAGTCACGTCCGTGGTGAAAGTTAACCACCTTCGTGGTTAAGGAATAATTGACTTTAACTAATAAAAGAAGAACAGTATGGCAATACTATTTGATTGGTATGAGAATCCCCAAAGCTCTGAACAACAGGGAGAAGAGAATGCGTTGCATCCGCGTCTCCGGCTGAATGGGAAGATGAGCACGGCCCAACTCCGTGCCCGTATTCAGAAACGTTGTACGCTGACGGAGACGGACGTGATAGCTGTGCTTGATGCGCTGTCACACGCCATGGGCGAGGAATTGGCAGACGGCAAGCAGGTGCATTTGGACGGCATCGGGTTTTTTCGTCCCAACCTGGTGAGCACCGAGCCGGTGACGGAAAAGACGAAGTACAAGAATACGAAGGTAAAACTGAAGGGGATTGTCTACCGACCCGATCAAGCTTTGTTGGATGAGGTGGGGAGGATAAAGGTGCAACGCACCAAGTTCCCTTTTCATTCGGCCAGACTGACGGTTGGGGAAATAGATGCACTGCTGACGGAGTATTTCGTGACCCATGATTTTGTGCTGCGGAAGAGTTTCCAACTTCTTTGTGGTATGACACAAACCACGGCCAACCGCCATTTACATCGCTTGTGCGAGGAGGGAAAGTTGGAAAATGCGGGACTTCCCAAACAACCGGTTTATAAGCCTGTGAATGGACATTATGTTGTGAATGACTGATTCTTTGTATATTCATTATATTATAAGTATTTAATCGGTTTTTTAAGAAACGATTCCATGTTCTGCTGACAAAGGTAAAATAGGGAAATCCCTACCAACTAATAGGGATTTTCTTTGTTATGGAGTAAAACCTCTGATTATCTTTGTACCGGAAAAGGTAGATAAAATAACAAATAAACAAGTGACGAGTATGAAAAAGATTGTATTGACTTCGCTTATGATGGTGTGCTTGCCTTTCCTGGCAGTGGCACAAAGCGTAGAAGACGACCTTTATTTCATCCCGAAAAAGAAAGCCGAAAAGAAGGAAGAGGTTAAGCAGGAGGTAAAGGTAGCAGTTCCGCAGAAGCAGAACAATACCACTGTCTATGCAGCTCCCGGTTCTACGGTTGTTGTGAAGGATGTAAAAGGCAATATGCGTGATGTGGATGAGTATAACCGTCGTTATACTTCACGGGATAATACGTTCTCGATGGAGAATGATACTTTATATATCGAGGAAAAACCTTTGAATGAGAGAGGCGAATGGGTAAATGGTTTCGAAGGTTCTCAAGATGATTATGAATACGCTATGCGTATCGTTCGCTTCAGAAATCCCCGATATGCTATCCCTGTGAGCAGCCCGTTGTATTGGGATGTGGTTTACGGACTTCCCTCTTGGGATTGGAATGTGTATGATGACGGATTGTATGCATACGTTTTCCCCACTTATACAAATAGATTATGGTGGGATTGGCGCTTTAACTATCTTTACGGACCCGGATGGAGCTTCAGCTGGGGATGGACTTCACCGTGGTATTATAGCAGTTGGTATCCCAATTATTGGTATGGCGGTTACTGGGGTGGCGGCTATTGGGGACACCATGCTTGGCATCATCACCATCATTATCCCGGCTATGGCTGGGGCGGCGGTTATTGGGGCGGCGGACATGGATGGTATGGTTCAAGTGCTCACCGTCCGGGCATTCATGCCGGCAGATATAACAACAATTATAACTCATCACGCCCGAACCGTAATAATTACGTAAATAACTATGGCCGTACTAACAGCAGCTCCTATGTAGGACGCAGTGAAGGCGGACGCACCAGTTCAAGTAGCTATCGTTCGGCTGCTCGTAGAGGTTCCAGTTCGGGAAGAGTAGTTTCCGGTTCAAACAGTTCGAATTCGGTTCGTCCGGGAAGAACGACTTATCGCTCTCGTACCGGAGAAAACATATCAGTCGGTCAGTCGGCAGGTTTACGTAATGAGAATGTTTACACTCGTCCCGAGGCAGGAAGAGGTTCTTCTTACAACAGGCCAAGCAGCACTCGCAGCAGTGTTTCTGGTTCGTCTTCTTATCGGAGAAACTCTGACGGTACGGTAGGTCGCGGAGCATATCGCAGTAACAGTAACAGCAGTTCTTCTCGCGGTAATTCTTATTCACGGAGAGATTCTTACTCACGGCAGAATTCATCTTCTCGGAATAATATATCAACCTCCAGAAGTAACTCGTCATACCGTAGCAACAGCTCTTCGTCATCTTCACGCAGCAGCTATTCAAGCGGTGGAAGCAGTGTTTCACGAAGCTCCGGTGGCGGCGGTTCACGTTCAAGTGGCGGAGGCTCTCGCAGAAGATAAGAGTTAGAGATTAAACTAGACAGATGATAGAATTAAATAGACTTGGTATATGAAAAATAAAGTAATATTAACCGCTTGTGCGTTGCTGGCAATGGCAACGGCAGGTGCACAAAATGCATACGATGCCGAGCGGTTGCTTGGTAATGATTTGAACGGAACAGCTCGTTTTGTGGGTATGGGTGGTGCAATGGGCGCTTTGGGCGGCGATATGTCTGTGATGGGCACGAACCCTGCCGGTATCGGCATCTATCGCAGCAATGATGTTGCATTGTCTTTCGGTTTTAATAATACGGCAGCGAAGAGTAATTTTTATGGCACATCGATGAAGGAAGACCGGACACGCGCTTCTTTCGACCAAATCGGTTTTGTATATAGCAATAAGATTGGCAATAATACTTCTCTGCGTTTTGTGAATTTTGGGTTCAATTATCATAAGAGCAAGAATTTCAATCGTTTGTTCTCGATGGGAGGAATATTGGATAACGGTCTCTCGCAGAGTATGCAATTGGCGGAACTGATGGACATAGGAATGGAAGGAGTAGGGGTTACCGGACCTGAATCGTTTCAGGATAAGATTATCCGTGTGGACAATCCTTATGCAAAATATTGGAATAAGTTGCCGGTGCTGGGAGTCTTGGGTGCCCAGACCGGTGTGGTGGACTGGCCGACCGGACAGGATAGAGTAATGGGTTGGAATTGTTATAGCAATAATTTCTTCAGCAAGGAGACCGGCGGTATCAGTCAATATGATTTCAATGTATCTTTCAATATCGAAGATAGAGTGTACTTGGGAGCTACTCTGGGAGTATATGATGTCAGCTATAATCGTTTCTCTTCTTATACGGAAGATTTGAATGATGATTTCGGTAAAGAAAACGGTGGTTATACCTTGGATAATTATTATACTTTGGACGGAACCGGTATTGATTTGAAACTGGGTGTGATTGTCCGGCCTTTCGAAAGTTCGCCTTTCCGTTTGGGCTTTGCCGTACATACTCCCACATGGTATGATTTGAGAGAGAGCTATAATGCCAATTTATCTTCAAATATTGATTATTATGGAGAGGCGTACAATCAGAATCTTGGTGATTTCTTGATTGGACGTGATTATGATTATCTCACTTATGATTATAATCTGACTACACCGTGGAAGTTTAATGTCAGCGCAGGTACTACTGTCGGAGGTTTGGTAGCTATCGGAGCAGAATATGAATATCAGGATTATTCTTCCAGTAAATTGGAGGATGTGGATGGTTATCCGCTGGGCGACCAGTCAAGTGTGGACGATTATCTGAAAGGTGTTCACAATCTGCGTGTAGGTATGGAAACGCGTATTGTTCCCGAGTTTAGCATTCGTGCCGGATATAACTACACATCGGCAGCTTTTGCTAAGGATTCTTATAACGCACTGGCTTTGTATAGCACACATACCGATTATAACAATACGGAGTCAAAGAATACGTTTACTTTCGGTTTAGGTTATCGCGGAAGCGTGATATATGCCGATTTAGCTTATAAATATGATATGTATAAGTCTAAGTTTTATCCTTTTGATGATGTGGAGCTGAAAGCCGCACAGGTGGATAACTCACGTCATCAGTTGTTGTTCACTGTAGGAGCACGTTTTTAATGGATTTATTGTGAGTCTAATATAGTTAAATTTAATGCGAATGTATCAGGAGCGAAGCTTGCTCTTGATACATTTTTTTTGTAGGATGTTGTGGTTAAAGGGAAAAGCTGTCTAATTCTTTTGTTGTTTTTGCATTATTGCTTTATATAATAAGATTGATTTCTGTGCAGTTTGCATTGAGGGGATTGCTTGAGAAAGATTCTGTAACGCAAGGGGATATATGATTGTTTCTTTGCTATTTGATTAAAAGAGGATTATTAACATGTCATTATTTATGACGGTATTCTTTCTTTTTCCAGAAGTTGAGTCCGACATATACACGTAGTGTTCCGAAAGTGTTAGTCAGTGAAAAATCTTCTTTCCGATAATCGTAGGTGTGCATGACCAGTGCGGCACCTGCGAAGTATTTGCTGTTGTTATAGACTATGGAGGCACGGGTAATCAAATCGAAATTGATATCTTTTATCCAATGGGTATGGGGTTGGGGAGTATCGTTTATCTTTGATTTCTTATAGGCAATGGCGGGAAGGAGTGAAAGATTGGATACCCAGTTCTTGGCAAAGACCCAGTTATAGCCGTAGCCCAGACAAAGGCTGTAATCCGAATATTTCACTTTCTTGAAAAGTAAAGCATTGTGTAACTGATCACGCATCTCGGTCGGTAATTTATCATAATCAAAAGAAATATTATGCTGTGAGTAAGAGAATCCTGCCATTAAAGAACCGGCACTTTTCCTTTGGTTTGTAGATTGGCTGTAAGCGGCAGGGTAGGAAAATCGTTTGTAATTGAATATCCAGTAAGCGTTCAACCCCTTGATTTTACTTTGAAAGCCGTTGAAGTCCATATTTTTGGTCGGGGTATTTAATTGGAAGCCATTGTACGAGCGTATCTTGAAATCGCTTCCCGTTTTTCTCCAATACAGGTCTACTCCGAATTTGGAACTGTAGAGGTTTAATGCCATTTCTGTTTTCTTGGCTTTATTTTTATGTCCGCCGAATAAGTCTTTTACATCAAAAGAGTATCCCAAAAATATCCAGCGCCAACCAAAATAAACTCCCAATTTGAAGTTGGCATTCGGTGAGAAACTTATGCTTTGTTCACCGTTGTTGCTGTTGCTTCCCAATCGGTAATATTCATACCAACTGCTGTGTTCCAGCATAAACGCCAGATTATAAAGATTGGGGGAGATGAAAGTGGTGTCGACAGCATTGAACTCTTTTCCTACCTTTCTGATTTTCCGCCCCGTGTGACGCACTGTAGTGGCAATACCATCTGTCAGATTGACAAGAACGCCTTTACTGTTTTGTGCTGTTGTATCCTTCTTTATCTCTTCTTGTGCGGAAGCATTCAGGATATAAAGAAAGAAGCTGAGCAGCAAACAGATTTTCCGGGCGTTCGTCATAAATGTGATGTTAGAGTTTATTTAAAATACGATCCATTACCCAGTTTGTGGGAGTGGCACTGATTCCGTCACAGGTACAGATTGCTTTTCCTTGCAGATGTTCTACCACAGCCTTGATGAGAGGCAGTTGTACATGAGGGGGATTTTCGGGCAGGAATTCTTCACGGCCTCTTTCTGTGTGGAGGGCAATAGGTTCGTAAGTGAAGACAGAGAAACAAATCATTCCTTTGTCGCCAATGATTTCGATGCGGTCTTCTTTGGCAGATTCATGTGCCACAAAGCACCATGAGCCGGAACCGGGCAGACCGGAATCAAATTTGAAACAGGCACTGATGGTGTCTTCTGCCTGATACAGACCACCTCGGTTACTTTTATATCCTTCTGCTTCAAGTATGCAGCCGAACATATCTTGTAATAAATCCAATTGATGAGGGGCAAGGTCGTAAAAATAACCACCTCCCGCAATGTCCGCCTGTACGCGCCAAGGAAGGTTTGTACTGTTATAATCGAGATTACGTGGTGGTTGGGCAAAACGAATTTGTATATTGATTACGTTGCCGATTTCTCCGTTCTCTACCATTTGACGCACTTTCTGAAAATAAGGAAGGTAGCGGCGATAGTAAGCTACAAAACACGGAACTCCTGTTTCCTGCGAGATGCGGTTGATGCGGGCGCAATCTTCATAGCTGGCTGCCATTGGTTTCTCAATATAGACAGGTTTTCCGGCTTTCATTGCCATGATGGCAAAGGTGGCATGGGAAGAGGGGGGCGTAGCGATGTAGACAGCATTTACGTCTTCATCACCAATGAGTTGTTGTACGTCGGTATACCAACGTGGGATATTGTGTCTTTTGGCGTATGATTCTGCTTTTTCTTTGTTGCGGCTCATCACAGCCACTACTTGAGAGCCTTCAATCATGGCGAAGGCGGGTCCACTCTTTTTCTCGGTTACTTCACCGCAACCGATAAAACCCCATTTAACTGTTTTCAGTTTGTTCATTACTATAATATTTTCGTCATTTCTCCTGAAATGACAACAATTCAGATTGCAAATATATTAAGATTTTGCAATTTAAACCGTATAAAAAATCACTTATTATAGTATTTCTTTTGTAGTTCTCTGAATTCGGGAGTTAGGGTATAGGTGTCGAGCCATGCATTCAGACTGTCCAGCAAGATGGGAGAATGTTTGCTTACTCCCCATGAATAAAACTGGGTAAAACTGATGGCTGTCTTTATATCCAGTTGCGGAAAATCATTGATGGAAGCTTGGGCGATGCTTTCATCACATACTGTGTAGTCTATATCTCCGTGAGCCACCATTGCCAGCAGTTGCTCAGGACCATATTTTTCTACTTCTTGAATGTAAATAGTGTCTCCGATTTCGTTGCTCAAATTATGGATGCGGAGCAGGACCGGTGATCCCTTGACTACGTGAAGGGTTTTGCGTGCCAGTTCTAATTGGCTGTGAATATACATACTGTCATTTTCCTGTTCGGGCTTGCGCTGCACCAACACTTGCTTGTTGAGAAGGATGGGGTGGGTGAACAGCAATGAGTCTTTCGATTCGCTGGTTACTATGGTGCTGTTTGCCAGTATGTCGTATTTTCCGGTTAATATGCCTTCCTGTCTTTTTTCAAAACTCATTTCCGGAATAATTTCGGGTGTCAGTCCTTTACTGCGGGCAAACGCATTCAATAATTCATAATGAAAACCGCTCACAGTATCCCCATCGGCAAAATAACTGATGGAATTATATTCTGTCACAGCTCGCAGGATTCCCGATTCAACGATAGTCTGATAGTCTCGGGGGTTACCCTTTTCTTTGTCTTTTCCGGGAAAGAAGAGAGTATAGAGGGTAACAGCCACAATTCCCATTATGATATATTTCAAATATCTCTTCATCACTGCCGTTAATCAAAGAAATTCCATGAAAGTCCGAACTTAATGGTTCTTGGGTTGATAGGATAATGAGGTGCGAGGAAGTATCTTGAACTTCCCGAACCTTGATTGATATGATACATCATCACAAAGAAACGGGTACGCTTCAAATGTAGATTGGCATATACATTAACGATGGGATAAGAACCGATTTCAATTTTGTCTTCGGGATTCTGATTATAGAATTGACCGATGGCAGGAGAATAGTCCGGCGCATAATACTTCGTGAAATAACGCACATCGGCTCCCAGTTCCAGTTGGAGCACTTTCTTGGCAAGTCCTGTTTTGATATATAGATTGCCATACATGGATAGCTCCGGCAAAGGTAGTATATCTTGTTTGCTCGATTTCTGATAAGCTACTTCACCGTCCAGATGAAGGATACCGAATTTTAATTTTTGCTGCAGAACGGCACTTAATACTTGAATATTTCCGGTGTATTGCTCTACGGCGGCATTATTCTTAAAAGAAAGAATCTTGCCTTCATTGTCTTTTACGGGGACACTGGTATTGGCAAGGTAGGTGTAGTTCTTGATATTTTCTACACCGGCACGCAAAGTTGTTCCCCATTTATCGAAACTTAGCTTGCCTTCCAGTCGGGTACGCATGATTTTGGACAAGTCATCATTGTTCCACCAGTAATGCTTAGAATGGAAGTGTCTGAAATAGAAGACCGGATTCTGGTTTTTGATAAATGCATTGGCTTCCAACCGAATGGTATCGCCAAATAGAGGTATATTTAAATCTCCATTGCCTTCAATATTGAATTGTCCGGCATCCTCACCTGCAATAGCCAGTTCTCCTAAGATGTTATAGTGTAGCAGCTTACCTTGACGTTTGGATAACTCGCCTCCAATGGACAGCACGCTTTCTTTATAATGTCCCAAACGGCGTTCTTTGGGAACATCTGTTGTATCTGTCAATGTAAAGTTGCGGTATTCATAACTCATAAAAGCGGTGAGACCTGCCTTAGCCCATTTGTTAAATCCTTCGTGCAGTGATATGCCGATGGTATTTTTGATGGAAGAGCGTCGGGTTTTATCAATAGAGTCGTTGCCCAAGTAATTGTGCTCAAAATATTTCTGATTCTGTTCGTCATCATAAGAGATGTATTTGCGTCCGTTCAGGTCGACTTGCAAGGTATGGATGAAGCTGGTAACAGGAACGAATTCTTGGATAATTCTTACAGAATCTTTAGTTACGCTGTCTGTTTTTTCTTTGTGAAAACCAAGGTTGTAACGCTGGGTCATAAATACGTGATAGCTGGTATTATGATTCCATACTTTGTTCAAGTTGGTGGGGATGTCGTACGATTTGTATTCCTTTTTTCCTTCTGCCATGTCCAAAGGATTGGTGATGTAACGGTCGTCGGCAATACCGCCGTTTTCAGCCATTTTCAGGTTGTCATTGTTGAATATAAAGTGCATGTTGTATTTGTCTCCCCGATAGCTGGCAAACAATCCTCCGTTGAAGAATGCTGTGGATTGGCTGGCATAGAGACCGCGTCCGTAGAGATAATCAATATAAAAACCGACACCGAATCGCTTGTTGGCATTGATGGCAAAGTAGGATTTGAAACGCTCTTCACCGTTACGGCTATCGAAAGTTTTATAATAGCTCAGGTTGGTAAAGGGAGAAAGCGTATTGGTAAATATGATATCTTCCGGGCGGAGTACGGTAAGGTCGTATGGATCGGTAAAAAAGAACTGACTGGCATCCCGACGGTCGAAAAAAAGACGCGACAGGCGGGGAGAGCCTAAGTTGCCCAAGTAGTTATATTGTCCGGTCATGCCTCCGGTGTCGTTTGTGTTCTGGAAAGCGTGTGTAAGGGTATCTACCGGTACGAAGGTCACATTACCGAACCGGCTGTCTATTTTCCATGAATAAAGCCCGATGGGAATTGTGTTTGCATCGATCACGGCAGTTGTATCTATAGGGTTACCATTACGGTCACGCTGCCCCATGCTTAATCCGCTGGCAGAAGAACCGAAGTTATTATTCAGTGTGTTTTGTGCCTGCAACATCACTTGGCTGCACAGAAACATTAATAGAATGAGTGAGAATATTCTTTTCATAACGCCCGCAAAGATACAATATAAAAATAAAAGGAAGCGCTTTTCCACTGTGGAAAGTTCTTCCTTTTATTATTCGTTTAGAGTTATTTTAACTTACTGAGGCTTAATAATCTCCATTCCGATGTGAATTGCTTCTTCGTTTACGGGGATAAGGTGGTGGTGGCGCTCGGGCAATGTCTTGCGTAACGCTTTCAGTACACTTTCAATAGCTACCACCGGACGCAGTTTCAATAATCCTCCCAAAACAATCATATTGAATGTTTTGGCAATGCCACGTTCATTGGCAGCATCCATAGCGTCGATGCGGTAAATCTGAATGTCTTTACGGGTTGGTGGCTCGATAATACCATATCCGTCGTAAATCAGAATACCTCCCGGTTTTACTTTGTTTTCAAACTTAGCCAATGAAGGCTGATTCAGTATGATGGCTGTATCATATTGGCTGAGAATGGGAGAGGAGATGCGTTCATCGCTGACGATAACTGTAACGTTGGCGGTTCCTCCTCGTTGTTCGGGACCGTATGCCGGCATCCAGGTTACCTCCTTGTTTTCCATCAGTCCTGAGTAAGCCAATATCTTACCCATTGACAATACGCCCTGACCGCCAAATCCTGCTATAATTATTTCCTGTTTCATCACTTTTGTTTTTTTATTCTTTATCTTTCAAATCGCCCAACGGATAGAAGGGGAACATGTGTTCCACCATCCAGTCATTGGATGCTTGTGGTGTCATCTTCCAGCCTGAGTTACAGGTGGAAACGATTTCTACCAGATTGGAACCTTTTCCGTTCATCGAGTTTTCGAAAGCTTTGCGGATGGCTTTCTTTGCCTTGCGGATAGCGGCAACTGTATGAACAGCCTGACGGGTGACGTATGCTGTACCCTCCAGTGTGGCGGCTATTTCGGTCATTTTCAACGGATAACCGTGGATGGTTACGTCGCGACCGTAAGGACAGGTTGCGGTTTTCATGCCGATTAGTGTGGTCGGAGCCATTTGACCGCCGGTCATACCGTAAATAGCGTTATTGATAAAGATAATGGTAATGTTTTCGCCTCTGTTTAGCGCGTGGATGGTTTCGGCTGTACCGATACATGCCAGGTCGCCGTCACCCTGATAAGTGAATACCAGACGGTCGGGCCATAAACGCTTCACGGCAGTAGCAACGGCAGGTGCACGTCCGTGAGCAGCTTCCTGCCAGTCAATGTCCAGATAGTTATATGCAAATACGGCACATCCCACCGGTGATATGCCGACGGTCTTGTCCTCCATGCCCATTTCTTCGATTACTTCGGCTATCAGCTTATGAACCACACCGTGGCTGCATCCGGGACAGTAGTGCATCGGATTGTCGTTCATTAGCGTTGGTTTTTTATAAACCAGGTTTTCGGGTTTTATGATTTCTTCTCTTGTCATATTTTCTCCTCCTATCGCTTAACACATGAACCGTAAAAAGAACTCTATCAGCTTGGTAAAGATAGCTGCGGCACAAACATAAATGAATACTTTAAAGTCACTGACAAAGAAGTAAGTAAGAACAGCTGCCAGTGCCAATACCATGAATATGATATTCAATATGTTTCTAATCAGATTCGTGTTCATACGTTTATTATTTAATAATTTTTTCTTTGAGCGCAGTAACTACTTCATCCGGATCGGGAACGATACCTCCCAAGCGTCCGAAGTATTCGACGGGCACTTTACATTCTACTGCCAGACGAACATCTTCCACCATTTGTCCGGCATTCAGTTCCACGGTGAGGATACCTTTTACTTGGCGGCTGCGTTCGGCGATTGCTTTAGATGGGAACGGCCACAATGTAATAGGACGGAGCAAACCTACTTTGATACCTTCTGCGCGTGCTTCCTCCATTGCTTTTTGAGCAATGCGGGCACATGAGCCAAAAGCCACAATCAGATACTCGGCATCATCGCAATGAATTTCTTCATAGCGTACTTCTTTTTCTTCTATTTCAGCATATTTTTGTTGGAGATGGATATTGCGTTTTTCCATTTCGGCAGGATCCAATTCCAGTGAAGTTACAATGTTGGGACCTCGGTGTTTGAGCTTGCCGAAGGTTGCCCATGGGCAACGTGCCATAACTTCTTCGTTGGTGAGGCGCGGACGCTGTTCGGGTAATACCACTTTTTCCATCATTTGTCCGATAACACCATCTGCCAAAATGATGGCAGGGTTGCGGTATTTGAATGCCAAATCGAAGGCCAGACCTACGAAATCAGCCATTTCCTGTACTGATGCCGGTGCGAGAGCTATCAGGCGATAGTCACCGTGTCCTCCTCCTTTTACTGTCTGGAAGTAGTCTGCCTGGCTGGGCTGGATGGTTCCCAAGCCGGGACCTCCACGCATGACATTCACAATTAAACAAGGGAGTTCGGCTCCTGCAATGTACGAAATGCCTTCTTGTTTCAAGCTCACACCGGGGCTTGAAGAAGAGGTCATTACCATTTTTCCGCTGGCTGCACCTCCGTATACCATATTGATAGCTGCTACTTCGCTTTCGGCCTGAAGCACTACCATACCGGTAGTTTCCCAAGGTTTTTCGTCGGCAAGAGTTTCCAATATTTCCGATTGGGGGGTGATGGGATAGCCGAAATAGCCGTCCACTCCGAAGCGGATGGCGGCATGGGCTATGGCTTCATTTCCCTTCATTAAAACGACTTCTTCTGCCATATGTTTCTTTATTTTATTGTTGTTTTACTTTATATACACTGATGCATCCGTCGGGACACACTGTAGCACAAGACGCACAGCCGTTGCAAGTATCTTCCAATACTTGTTGGGCAAACGTATATCCTTTTTTATTCACTTCTTTGGCGGTGAGCGATATTACATGTAGCGGACATGCCACTACGCAGAGATTGCAGCCTTTGCAACGTTCTGTGTCGACTACAATTGCACCTTTAATTTTTGCCATAGGGTTAGTTATTATTGATTATACATGTCTTTATTATAGAAATTAAGAATATCCATCAGCATGGTGTGTGCCTGGACTGCCGGACTTTCAGGGTTTCGTTCGATGGCTTCCAGATAGTTATTCAGAGCTTGTTGCCAATCACCTTTTTTGCGATAGGCATTGCCCAGCAAATAATAGGCTTCATCTTTGGAACCCTGATGGTTTCCGATGAAATTAGTTAGCGCGTTAATCGCTGTATCTGTTTCTCCTCGTTCTATAAGTTTCTTTATGTCTGATAATTGCTTTGCCATTGCTTATGGTAATAATCTTGTTGCATACAAAGATACTCTTTATTTGTAATTAACAGGAAGTTTAGAGTAGAAAAAACGAACTTTCTGCTAAATTCATTTAAAACTTTATGTCCGCGAAACGGGTGGATATGTTATTTTGTTTTTCCTAATGATTTGATTATGATAGAAATAGTTTCAAATGAAACCATTGATCTCCGGTTCTGTTATTTATTCTTAAAGAAAACAATTGTCCCACGGCTATGGAGAGGAGTCTCTCAGAGTCGTGGGACGATGAATCGGTCGGACATGACATATCCGACTGTTTTTATTTCGGTAAACTTTATTTTATGATTTCACCTACATACATATTATATGTTTTCTGTCCATCGTTGTTCGGATTCATTTTTTTCGCTTCTTCACCGGTGATATTCTGTTGCATCAGTTTTTTGCATTTGACCACTACGGATGGCTTGTTGTTTCCTTGCATATAGAAAGAAACTGTATAGCTGTCGCTTTGTGACAAAAGCATATTTCCCATTGTTTTTTGCGTGTCGATGAGACAGAATGCTACGTCTTTGCCGAATAGCTTTCCAAATCCGCCCCAACATTCTTTGCCGATTTCAAATTGTTCGTCGTTGCCTGCGGTGATGGTCATACGGACAGCGGCTTGTATTTGTGCATCAATGTTTTGGGTCGTTGGTGCAGTGGGAGCAACAGGTGCAGTAGGAGCAACAGGTGCAGTAGGAGCAACAGGTGCAACAGGTGCGATGGGGGCTGTGGGGGCTACCGGTGCCGTGGGCTGTATATTGGCAGTGTTGGATTGTGTTACGGTTACGCCCGGAGTAGCCACAGTTACAGCCGGAGTCGGAGTAACAGGAGCCGGTTGCAATCCCAAAGCAATCATTCTGTTACCTAATGATGACTGGATAGATTTGAACAGTTCATCTTTCAGGTCAATTGTTTTTCTTCTGAATTTACCGCAGATGGGTGCCAGTTTGGTTTTTGACTTGTTAAGTGCCATATCGTCAGTAATCCATTCTTCGGCAACATATTTTTCACCGCCGTCACGGGCTTCATCGTACCAATAGCGAATACGTGTCATTTCCAAATCGCATTTGCCCGGTTTGCAGGTCATAAGGAGCTGGTAATAAATGCGTGTTCTGTCTAATGACAATGCTGAAGAGGTGAATACCAGATATTCTTCTCCACCGGCTGCTATCGTACCCTCTTCTTTATTGGTATAAAGAACCCGGGCATTAAGTTTGCCTTCGGGCTTGAAGTATGTATTGGCCCAGTCAAGCAATGCATCATACAATTGTTCTTGTGAGAGGGCAGGAACTTGCATTTCTGTAGTAAAAGAAACTTTTCCATCAACAACGGGAATAGCTCCCGCCAAATATTTCTCATCGGTTTGTGCCTTGGCTAATAAAGGCAGACAGATGAGTACTGAAAGTAGAAACTTCTTCATAGTAATAATATTAATTGTTTTT
>OHLH01000178.1_pt1 | contig 44342 bp, 55 predicted proteins | sample 1569061 | NCBI WGS metagenome assembly OHLH01 (sample SAMEA3879603, study PRJEB24766) | human gut metagenome | biome: human-associated habitat; feature: feces | place: USA | collected 1985/1987
CATCCTGATATTGCAACATCGTATAATAATGTAGGTTATGCATACGGTGAATTAGGAGATCATAAAAAGGCACTTGAGTACAAATTAAAAGCGTTAGCAATCCAGGAAAAAGTACTGCCGGAAAATCATCCAGATATTGCAACATCGTATAATAATGTAGGTTGTGCATATGACGATTTAGGAGAACATAAAAAGACACTTGAATATTGTTTAAAAGCCTTAGCAATCCGAGAAAAAGTACTGCCGGAAAATCATCCTGATATTGCAACATCGTATAATAATGTAGGTTATGCATACGGTGAATTAGAAGAACATAAAAAGGAACTTGAGTATTATTTAAAAGCCTTAGCAATCCGAGAAAAAGTACTGCCGGAAAATCATCCAGATATTGCAACATCATATAATAATGTAGCATATGCATATTACGAATTAGGAGAACATAAAAAGGAACTTGAGTATTATTTAAAAGCCTTAGCAATTGAAGAAAAAGTATTGCCGAAAAATCATCCAGATATTGCAACATCATATAATAACATAGGTGCTACATATATGGATTTGAAAGAGTACAAAAAAGCATTACCATTTATGTTGTTGACAACTGCAATTCTTGAAGAGACAGTACCTAAAAATAATACAAAGCTTGCAAAGCTATATAGTCGTATTTCAAAGGCTTATGCTAATTTAGGAGATGAAGAAAATTCAGAAAAATATTTAAAACTGTATCAGCAATATAATGATCAATAAGTATGTCTTTAAGAACAAATAGATATCAATCAATAGCTGCACAGCAATGTGTGGCTATTTTTTTATGTAAATATTTTGTAGAGTGCAAAAAAATTCATTGTTTTCAAAGAAAATGGAATTACCACTATGATATAACATAATTACAAACACAGAAATCGCTAAACAAGTATAAATAATTATTCGTTCTAATGTAAAATTCACGAAATATGAAAAATTAAATTTTTTTGTAATTTATAATTAAATTATAATAAGTCAATACGGCGAAGATAAGTATTTAAGAAAAGTTCACAGAATATTAAAAACTGTATTTGGGTACGATTTATAATTTAATTACAGTAAATCAGGCAAAAAAGAAAAGAAAATTTCTAAAAAAATTCACGAATTACAAAAAATAAAGGTCTAAAAATATGGTATATAGTTAGATATAGAAAAATTTTGCGGATAATTATATCAAAAAACAGAACTAAAAAAGTTTATTAATTAAATACGAAAGAATACAGGTGTTTTATTTGATATGATTAAAGCATGAAAGCTACTATATAAATCTCTTTGAGATTTATATAGCATTAAGAAAGAAGGTGGTTCCAATGCCGATGAACAAATAGAATAATATCATCCGCTACACACAATTTTTTAAAAAAAGGAGATACTTTTATGGGCTGGTTAGGAGTTCTTATTATAATCGTTTTATTATTCTTTTCAACACAAATTTCTGCCGGAATAGGAATATTTCTTTTGATTTTTGCAGGAATTTTAGTTTTAGCAGGAATATATTCTATCGCTGACGGCGGTATAGTATCAGGAATCATTCTCATTATTTTAGCGATTGCTATAGTTTTTTTTGCTTTAATTTGGTTTTAATAAATCATTACATATTTTAGGAGGACATAATTATGTTATTCAACAGTTTTTATTCAATCATTTATTTCTTAAACAACAAGCACATTTATTTCGACACCACCGCTGTTCTCAGCGGTGGGTTTGAAGGATTTATTCAGCGTTGCTCGGCACCGTTTGACAACAGAGACAAAAAAATTTACATACCGTTTGCCGTGATTAAAGAACTTTCCGACAAAATTAAAGACCCTCGGGATGAATTTAATTATAGAGCAAAAAAGGCTCTTGAGGTTATTTCAAAATATAAAGATATGAATTTGCTTGAAATAACAGGTAGCAATACCGAAAATGATACTGCAAAACAGCAGCTTGTAAGGATAGCGGTAAAGTACAGAAGTAACAAAGAACTTGTATTTGTTACACGCAATTCAACCCTTGCAAAAGATCTTATTCTTCAGAACAATATAAAATCGTACAAAGGTAATCGCATCTGTGTGTTTGACCTTGATGACAGAGGCCTTTTTACCGATTATGAAGAAGAGAAAAAACAGTGTGCCAAAAGTACGCCAAAAGATAATTTTGACGATAAAAGCAGAGATATTTTAAAAAGTTTTGGCTTATTATAATTGGAGGTTTTATTATGTTTGAAAATAATTATTTTAACACACAGGAAAACACAACTGCAAAATCACCGTTTTCAGTCTATGCCGAAGAAAATCACAAATTGATTTTGCCGGAAAAAAGGACAAGCCTTGACGAAATTGATTTCCTTCTTGATAAAGGCTACATTGGAGAAAATGAAAAGCTTCTGTTGATAATTACAAATAATATGTGTTTTGCAACAAGTCGCCAGCTTACTCAAATGTTTAATTTAGCAGGCTTTAATATTGATCAGGCAAAAACTCAGAGTATGCTTAAAAAACTTAAAACAAAAAGCTTTATTAAGCAGGTTGAATTTTATAATCAATCAAATGAAAGTATGAAAAGCAGTTTTAGAGCATATACTCTTGGTCAGCATGGTGTAGGTATATTGTACGCAAGTCAGATAAAGCCCAAATTACAGGGATACATAAATGCAATGTCAACATCAACAATCAAAAAGACTCTTGCTGTAAATCAGCTTATTATAGCCATGCTTGAGTACCATTCAGGTTCTTTTGAGACACATTCTGTGGTGCTTAATAAAGATCGTACAGAGGATGGCTTTATTATCCGCCCTAATGCGATTGTTAAAAACGAAAATGAAGCTTATTTCGTTGATTGCATTCGCAGAGATGATGGTTGGAAAGAGGAGTTTGCAGACAGACTCAGCAGGTATAACAAGGTTATTAACGATTATGATTCTTTGAATTATAAATTTAGTAAAAAACCAAAACTTATCGTTCTTGCAGAGGATTCAAAACATTGTGATGAAGCAAAAGAGTTTACCTACTCTTATTCTGATATAGAGATCTCCTACATTGACGATATTTCAATCTATAACAATCCACAGACAGTGAAATTTCTCTGATAATTGAAATCTTGCCTGCCAATGGGTTTCCCATTGGCAGGTGATAAAAACTTTTTATTTCTTAATAAAATTCACAGTTTTCAAAAAACTATAAGTTCTGAATAATTTATAATGGTCACAAAGGATGAGAAAGGTGGTCATTATTATGACAGAACAAATTACAATTAACGGAAAAAAGGTTTATGAAGGCACAGTAACATTTGTAAGTAAAGGCTATGTAAAGATTACATTGCTGTCAGGGGACAAGGGTACATTATTTTTAAATGAAATTACTGATTTACCAATCAATTTGATAAGTCATTTCAAGGTGGACAGTAAAATATATGTACTCATAAAGAAAAGATGTTTTGACGGTACATTGGTTTTATCGATGAAAGGATTATTTAATAAAAATGTATCTACTTACAGTAAGAGAGAAAGCTTATATTGTACAGCAATTTCAACTTGTAACTTAGGTACATTCGTACAGATTACTCCTGATTTAATAGGTTTAGTTTATAACATTTATCTGCAGAAGGGTACAAGTTTACTTGCAAGTGTTTGCAGTATAGATGATATCAATCACAGAATATCTTTAGTTTCCGAAAGTGTTCTTTATGATGAGCCGGATGCACGAGTAAATCTTAACTATGGCGACATAAGTATAGCACAGAATGTTGCAGAAGAATGTGCAGCTTAACTAAATAATACTACTTTTAAACAGCGATAATTTGAGGGAGGTGATTTTATGAGTAGCAGAAAATATACTGCTTGGGACAACTCTGATCGTGAGGATTTCTATGATAAATATGGTAATCTGACAACAACACATGTTGACAGATACGATTTAAACGGAAACTATACTCACACAGACGTTTATAACGAGCACGGAGAAAAGATTGATAGCTTTGTAAAGTAATATCAGTCTGTCAGGCAAGAGTATTGTTTCGGCAATACTCTTGCCAAACATGAATTTATATTAATAGATTGTGAGGATGATTTTATGAAACCCAGTATGTTTAACATTGCTGTAGCTTTTCGCACAAAATGAAAAAACTTTTCGCATAAAATAGAAAAATTGATTGTTTATAAAAATGAATAATATTGCAAAAAAATACCCATGCAGAAATTTAAAATCTGCATGGGTATTTTCATTTTTTATTCATTTTTCTGTTTCCATTTGCTTCTACAATAAGATCTTTACCTGTTTTTTTAATCTTATTTGGTTGATATTCGAGCAATTCTGAAATATCACAGTTCAGAACCTCGCATATTCTATCCAAATGTTCAAGATTAATTCTATCACACATTTCATTATAAATGTCGCAGATAGTTGCAGGTCTGATACCTGTTTTCCTCGCCAATTCTGCTTGTGTCATGCGATATTTGCCAAGAATAGTAGATAAATGGATCTTAATCATAATAACGCCCCAAGTAATATAATACCTTAAATCGTTATTATTTACACAAATATGTAATGTTATTACTAATTTAGTAATTTGTTATTATAACTTCTTTGAATTCTGCACGATTTTCATTTGTTACAGGCAGTAAGTTATGCCTGCTTATGTTTCTAATGTTATAATCTTTGTAAAGATTTCTGATAAAATCACAATCATTATAAGATAGTATAAAACGCCCTTTAATCGCCTTTAAAACGGCATTTAAACGGATATGGTCACCATTATTAAAGCTTACATATTTTTTGTTATAATAGCGTTCTGAGGCTACATACGGCGGATCTACATAAAAGATAGCTTGTGGTCTGTCATATGTTTTAATTAATGATTCAAAATCCCTGTTTTCAATTATAACATTTTTAAGTCTTTCTTTGTATGCAGGTAGCTCATCGATAATATTGTTGATTGATTTAGTAGCTGTCGCAAATGAGTTGCGATTACTGCCAAAGCTGCATTTGATAAGATACAAATATCGTGCGGCTCTCTGCAAGTCGGATAGTTCAATTTTATTTTCAATCTCATAACGATATTGGTTAAACAATTCTCGTGATTGTAGCCAGTCAATTTCTGACTGCAAATCCGAACAATTATACTTAATTTGCTTATACAAATTGATTAAATCGCCATCGATATCATTAAAGACTTCCATTTGCTTTTTAACCTTATCTTTACCAAAGAGTACCCACCCTGCACCGCCACATACTTCAATGTAGCGTGTGCAATCATTGGGAATAAGCGAAATGATTTGATTTTTCAGATGACTTTTGCCACCTATCCAGCCTATAAAACTTTTCATTTTGTACCTCCATAATATTAATGTTTGGGGCATTATTATGAAGGGAAAAATAATTTATTTACTCTCGACCTCCGGCAAGCCTGCTATACTTGTAAGGACAGATAGAACACCTGCCAACGCACTGGTTGACAATACAACTGCCCAATCAACCTCTCTTATCATTGCTGTTGTTCCAATTGTTGCAATAGCTGTCTGAGCAACAGTTTTCACGGCTCTAATGCCAGCCGCTTTTGCCCAATTTTTAAAATTTTTCTTAGTCATATTTACCTCCGTTTATGTGAGTGTAATCTGCAAGCCGTCAATTTTAAATCCAAAAATTCCTGCATAGCCGTCCTGCTTTTTGCCATCAGCAGTCAAACAAGTTTCTGTATTGTGCTGGTAAGGGAGGCACTTGCTTTCTCCTTGCAGTCTAACACGATATGTAGCTTTATAGCTATCGCCATCGTCATTGATATATTCAATCTGAATCGCATCAATGACTTTCTCTTTGATACCTGCATAACCATTCTTACCGTCATTGATGTTGTATCCGGTAACCCAAGGCAACCAGTCACCGTTTAAAAGATGCACACGATAGCGAATTTTACCCTTTGTTACCATTATGGCAATAGCAGAAATCGCCTGCTTGCTTCTTCCTGCTATGTTGCTAAGACCTTTTACTTCACTGTACCATTTGTGATCAGCAAATACACGATAAATCAGTGATGGTTTTTCTGATGTGTTTTTATCAGCACAATTGTAAAGGCTCTCATCATACACAATGTTTGTATCAAGTCTTCCGCTATAACCGTTGATACGGCCAGACGAACTATTCTGCCAAATATCGCAATCTATCTCGGCTTTGTCATTGTACTGTGCAAGCCAAATGCTGTACTTGGCTTTTAACTTTTTGTAGTCAAGATAATTGTTAAACCAATTCAGATTTGCATATACGCCGACTTTATAATTATTGCGTTTCAATGTATCACAGAAACGCTCGGCAATAGCTGTCAGAGTAGATTTACCAAGACCGATTTGTGATGAGTCCTCCAAATCATAATAAATAGGAAAATCAAAGTTTTTGCCTTTTGCGACTGCCATAAAAGCTTTAGCTTCTTTCTCTGCATCATTGATACTGTCGGCATAGCTGTACCAGTATGCACCGACTTTCAAGCCTGCTGATTTTGCATTTCTGTAGTGACTTTCAAACATACTGTCTTTTTGAGATGTCTCTCTGCCATAGCCTGCTCTTATAATGACCGCTTTTATACCGCTGCTTTTAAGCTGTGCAAAGTTAATATTTTGCTGCCATTCGCTGACATCCACACAAGCTACAGTTGCTCTCATACAATATACCCCATTTCACGATAATACTCTTTTTCGACTTCTATTTCGTCAAGTGAAATGCTGTCGATTTCCTCGTCTGTCACATTCATTACAGACTTAATTTGCTCTCTGTCTGTAGCATATGCAAGAGCTTTTATTAACTGTCTTTTCTTCTGTTCGTTCATATATTTACTCCTTAATTCAAATTTTCGATAACTGTCCAGTCACATTTCGTTGCCGGAGCTGCATACAATTTCTTAATTTCAGATATATTGACGCAGCGGTCAACAGTAAGTACATTCGGCGTGTCAGAATATTCACCTTTCAGCGTTCTTGCCTGAATTTCAGTATTACCAAAATCACAGTTGCGAATAGTAATACTTGAACCTATCTTAATAGGTAAGCCGAAGCCGCTATTATCTGCATTTTCGTGGTTCTGATAGCCAACAGTGCAGTCTGTGGGGATAATTTTGCAGTTTTCAATTAATCCTACCTCACCAAAGCTGTGACCACATCCGAGCGCTGGAACCGTTGTTTTGCCTGTATAATCCGTGCAATCAGCACGACCGCCCCACTTAAAAATACAATTTGCCACAACCCAATTTGTCGCATAACCTGTTCCACCACTCTCAAGGTGTAAGGCATACCTGATGTTTTTGCAATCGAAAGTAAATCCCTTGATGTGCGTGTGAACATTGAGGTCGAGATGAAACGGACATTTTTTGATTATATCTTCCGACTTCAAAGTTAACTTATCAAAGCCTGTTGCACCGTCCCATTTGATTATAGTTGCAGAGGGGTTATAGATGTTCTCAGACTCATAATAAACATAGTCTTTCATCATTACACCACGATAACCTGCAAGCTTTATATCGGACAAACCTGCGTATCTATCTTGCATATCCGTATATGTGCCTTGTGCAACGATGATTGTGTAGCGATTATGGTAGTTGTTGTCTGTTATACTATCATTAGCAGACAGAATAGAGTTGAACTTTGTAACACCAAAACCGTCTGTATCTTCGTCATAATCATTTGAAACATACAAATAATGCATAGCGTAGTCGGGAGCTTGGTACAACTCAGGTTTAATATTAGACTTTATTAAGTCAGGGTTAGAATAAGCTGTATGCTTATTGTTCTGTTCAAGTTGAAGATTACAACTGTTGTCAACAAGTCTATTTGTAGCAACCGCAACTTTAATCGAATTTACGGTTACATTTTCTGTCGCTGTATAAGTAGCCACTGCATTTTTAAAAGCACTTACTTCTGATAAGAGCCACGATGAACTAATTGCTGTCTGTCCATTCGCAGGATAAAATACACAGCCTGAGTTTTCAATATTTGAAAAGTTTTGCAAAGACAAGCAATACGCTTTGCTTTGTTCAAGAGTAACCGCACGCTTGAGCTTGAGATAAAAATTAACTGCAGATGTTGATGTGCCGCTTAAGCTAATTTTATTGTTCTTGACTGAAATAGTAACTCCGCTCGTTGTCTGCTCTGTGTCCTCAAGCGATGTGAGATTAACGCTTGTAGATGTATTGAGCAAAGAGTCTTTTGCTATCATTTTTGCAGATGCGGTTTCGATTGCGGAATTAACATCCTTTTTTGTTGCTAAATTTGAGCCTGCTGGCTCGAATTTTGATTTGTCATTAATAGCTTTTTCAGTAACTTTAACAATAAAATGCTGTGCTGTAATAACAGCTCCGCTGCTGTCAGACAGCACAAGCTCACATTTAGTCACGCCCGGCAAAGATAAGACTTTATCGGTAAGCTCAACAACAATTACATTATTTGATATTGTGCAATTTTGAGACTCTGCAACTATTACATTATTAGTTGTAGCGTTAAGAACTGCAGTCATTGTACTTTCAAGGGTAACTTCTGCATCATTAGCTGTAAGTGTTACATCAATAAATCTTGATTTTTTGTCTAATTGATGACTGTATAAAACCGGAGTTGATGTATTTTTGAGCAGGTCTAAATTAAGTTTGTAATGCTGTATGTTCATCATTGCCTCCTGTTTCTTCTGCAAAAATGACTTCGGATTCAGCAGGAGCTTTATCCTTATCGTTTTCACAAACTGTTTTTTCTTCTGTGATAAATTTCATAATAACCTCCTACCAAGTTGCTTTTTGTAAAATTCCGTTTTTGAATGTCAGCGTAAATTCTTTCCATGTATTTGCTGTACCGTCACTTCTGAACGATGTAACATAGTAACCTTTAAAAGTTCCGCTAATAGAACCGCCCTCAAATTTCCAATCGCTCAAAACTGCTTTGCGTAAATAATTGTTATGTAAATTAAGATCACACCCGGTATGAAGTTGGTCTTTTTCGTAATCGTCAGAAAGCTTTTGAGCAGTATATGTTAGTTTCATAGTGAATGCTTCTGCATCGTTAGAACTCATATATGCCCATGTCATATACGCACTATTTGAATTGAGGTCAAAAGCTAAGCCTCGTTTGCTGTCATCGTTTAAATATGAGTTTGTACCAATCGAGCCGACTTCATTATCATTGTAATAAAAGTCTTGTCCATACTGATTAAGTGACATCAGCTTTTTATCTGATGTGTTATAAATATTAAGCTGTGCATTTTCAAACTTTATGTACTCGGATATGTTGTTCCAAGCAATTCGCACATCTTCCGCCGATTGCTGTAAAAGCGTACTCCAACGATTAGTGCCTACAACTTTGTTGACTTCAAGAAAAAGTCCCTCGGCGGTCTGGGTAAACAATGATTCATTGACTGAGCTTGCCCACGATTCCGACACATGGAGAACGGTGGTGTCTAAGTCCTGCTTGATTTCATTTACCTTTGTGCGGTCGTGGAGCTGTTGAGCGTTAAGCTCTGTAATGCGATTATTTATCGTGGTTAATTTACCTGTGAGCTTTGCCACTATTGAAGATAGGGAAACAGTATTAAGCAGCGGATTTGCAGGAAATTCTTTAATCTCTACTATCCGGTAGTTTCTTTTTCTGTTGCGGTTACGGTCAACCAAAGTTACTACATCATACAGACTGTAGGATAGAATTTCCTTATAAATCTCCGGCTGAGCTTTGGCAAGGTCGATAACCTTACAGGTATATGACTGTTCGGGTTCAGCCATATTCGCAAGCTTGACAACACCGTCATCTAAAAGCGACTGAGGGTCTGTGTATCGTTCATCACGCCAAACATAACTGATTACTTTGTCTGTGTAGGTGTGATTTTCAATGTACTCACAGCCGTTATTAACGCTTGCAATAGATAAGCCGTCCTTGCCGTAGGCATACAGTCTTGTAACCAAGCCTGAAGAGCTGCCTTTGTAGTTTAAGTCTGTGAGATTTAATTCGTCGGTAAAATACACTCCTTTCGGCTCGGTGTTGTTTTCGGGCTTTATAAGAGTTATCGTTTTTTGCTTTGTATTGTACTCATACACATTGCCGTAGCTTGTGGAATTTGTACATTGGTTTAAAATATCAAGCACAGTTACATCGCTAAGATCGAAGCTGCAACGCTTGCTTACAAGGGTATCGTTTTTAACACTCCAGTCGGTATTGGAAAGTATTTCAGTACATATGTTATGAAAGCTCTCTGTAGTCTTGTTAAAGCTTGTAAACATATCTGCACGAAGGTCATCAAGATTAAGCTCGCAGACAATCGTTGAAACCGTTTTGCGTTCGTGAATACTTTTAATCAAATATCTCTGATTATCGTATTCAACCTCACAGTCCAAAGCAAAATATTTATACAAGCTGTGCTTAGGCGATATGTCAAATTGCAGGCTCATCATACCGCCGTATGATTTTGTTACGCAAAAGGTACTGTCAATATCTGTAAACAGCTTTACATCATTGTTGTAAAAGATTTTTAAAACCATTTAAACACCCCTTAAATCACACATAAACAGGCGTGTAAATTACCTGAATATCAGCCTGAGAATTATTACAGCTTATTGTATTAGTTCCGGGATAAAGCAAAGGAAAATCAATTAAGGTGCTGTCAAGGAACTTATTAACTCCGCCGAGCGTAATTAAACCAAGCTCACCGTCAAGAACTAACGGTGTATTTGCCGAAATATTAATAACAACTATTCCCATAATTAAAAGCAATGAGCTTTGCTCGGGTAATGTCACCTTAAGCTTAAACTTACAGGGAGTAGTTGACTGACAATATATTTTACCGTTCGGAGCAACATCAGCAGTTACAGTTGGTTTATGTCTTATTGCATTAAATGTGTAAGTTACATCGTGTTCTCCGCTGCTGTCAAATGTAGCAGCGGAGATTGAAGTAACAATTGAAGTGTATATGTATCCGTCCGGCAAAGCTATTTCAACTGTTTTACCGATTAGTTCTGCCTCAAACCTTGCAATATTATCGGTCGCAGCTGCGTATCTGTCCGTAATCTCTGTTCCTTTTGCAGAACAACCGTCCAAGCAAGGAAAGAATGTAAGAGTAACAGTCAGCGTTCTTGTTCCGTATTCGGTTGAATACAGTGCAGGCATTTTGACAAGATTAGTATTAGCTGAAACATTATTTGTAAGCGTTGTACCGCTTACAGCATAGCTAAGCAGTCTTGCACTGTAATTAGAAATATCAATGTTATTTACGGACATCTCTGTCATAGATTGTTACCCTCCCATGCTAATTCCTCCGACATATACGGAGCTGTTGCAACTGCAAACTCTCTGCCGTCAACCTCAAGATGATTTACTATGTTGCCTTGTAGCACTACTTTTTTATCAGCATTTTGCATATCGACCGTATGCACCACATTAGCTGTAAGCTGTTCTGCTACAAAGCTTTTACCTTCTGCTACGGCAGCACGCATTTTTGATACTAAACCGTCAGCTGACACGCCCGATTTCAAGCGGTCTGTAAATGTAGATGCAACATCATCAGCTTGCTTGTACAGCTTTGGTGCTTCGTCATCAAGACCTATTTCGCCACCCTCAAGAGTGTACTTAAAAATTTTGCGGAACACTTTGGACGGAGAGTGTATATCCCACTTCTTTTTGAAAATTGCAAGAATATTATCAGCGACCGATGAAGCACTTGCATATAGCTCAGGTGATCTTTCTTTTATTCCGTTAATCATTCCCTGCATAGCTTCATCCATAGTCTCTTGGCATTCAGGAGGCAATTGGTCATAATTGTTAATAATATCTTCAACAACTTTTTTATCTTCATCTGAGATTTTGCCGCCGTATAGTTCTGTTTGAGATAGCATAGCTAACCAAGTTGAAAGCTGTTCCTGTTGATTTGTATCAAATGATTTTGTGAATTTATCATTTATATCAGCCAATTTTTTATTATGTTGCGAATACTCATTTGCAATTAATTGGTCATATTTTTGCTCAATAAGTAATGTATCGCAACCGCCTGAATCATATTCTTTTTTAATTTCAGCCTGCTTAGCTTGCTCAAGTGCTACAAGGTTGTCGTTACTTCTTTTGTTTTCTCTTGCAATATCTTCATTATACTTTTTTTGATTTTCGGAATAAGTTTTTAAACCATCAGCTCTATCTTTATATCCATCTTGTAAAATCTTAAGAGTTTCGGAACAAAGTGTATTAGCTTCGGCAACTGCAGCATCATAGTCTTTGTTGGCGGCTTCTCGCTGTTGGTTATACCATTCATCTGTATATTGCTCATCAGTACCAATTAAAGCTCTTTTTTCTGCAAGCCAATTGATTTTTTGTTCTTCAGCAGCTTTAACAGTATCATCTCTCGTTTGCTCTGCTGTAGCAGTATATTCGCTTGAATAAGCTTCATACTCTTCAAGCGATAAATCGTGATTAGCTGCTAAATCGTCAGCCATATCTTTGACAACGCCCTGATATGCTTCTTGAACTTTTAACTGCTCATCCGCAAGTTCCTTTTGCTTGGCGAACAAATCGTCAAGTCTTTGAATTTCTTCCTCAGTTAGACTTGTTCGTTCTTCTTTAGCGTGTCGAGCAATTTCCGTAATTTCAGTCTGTACTTCGTCCATTTTTTGAGTTAATTCAGACTGTCTCTCATTTGAAATAATGATAGCATCGTTAAATCCTTCAAGTGCATCTCCTGACTGTGAAAGACTATCAATATAATTAGTTGCACCATCAGCAACATTAGCATAAGCTTCAGCTATTCCTTCATATGATTCTGCAAGCATTTCTTCAGATGATGTCTCTTGTTCAACACATAAATTCAAAGCTGCTATTCCTGCCGCAAGAGCCGCTACAGCAGTAATTACTATACCTATTGGATTCAGATTCATAGCTAAATTCCACGCATACTGAGCCGCAGTAGCAAGAGTTATTTCACCTGTCAGTGCTCCTACTGCTATTTGCTTTAAAGTTATTGTATTAAGTGATGCAGCTTCTGCAAGACTTTCAGCAGTTACTGCAGCTGTATGTGTTGTAAGTAAAGCTGTAACTGTAGATATTATAGAATAAGATTTAATAGCTACATAAACAGAAGTTATTATGGCTAATAGTGCATCAGAATTATCAGCAAGTAAGTCTATTGCTTTAGACAAAGGCGGTAACACTACTTTTGCAACATTTGTAAATGCTTTGCCTAAGTTGACTACAATATTTTTTACATTTTCAATAGCCTTTTTCAGACCGCCATTTTCAAAAGATTTTTTAATAGTATTTACAGCCTCTTTAACAGGTGCTTGAAGTTCTTTAGGCAACAGCTTGTTAAGATTATCCACAAGCTCAGAAACAATAACTTTTGCTGCTTTTATAAGGTCGGGAGCGTGTTCTGTTACGCTTGTAATCAAGGTCTGAATTATATCAACAGCCGATTTTGCAAGCTTATCGGAATTATCAGCTATTCCGTCAACAAAAGCCTGTAAAAAGTCAACAGCGGCATTTATCATTTCAGGGGCAGCCTCTGCAGCTTTAACTGCAAGTTCGCCGAAAATTGCTCCTGCTTCTTCAATCATTTTTGAAAGACCGCCACTTTTAAATGCTTCTGTCAAACGATTTACATAATTTTGAGCTTCAACAGCTGCCTCTTGCAGAGGCGCTGACATACCCTCATAGATTTCAATGCCTAAGCCCTCAAGAGCGGACTTTAGAATCGTAATCTGACCTTGCAGATTGTCCTGCATAGTATCAGCCATTGTTTGAGCCGCACCGTCAGCATTGTTAATATTTTTAGTCAGATTATCAAAGTCAGAGTCGCTTGCATTAATGATAGCAAGCATACCACTCATAGCCTCTTTGCCGAAAAGTGTACTTGCGGTTGCAGCCTGTTCGGTTTCGCTTAATCCGCTAAACTTTTCCCTAAGCTGTTTCATTACATCTATAAGAGGCAAAGCGTTACCCTCGGCATCGGAGATAGATATGCCATACTGTGCCATTACATTAGCCATATCTTCCGTTGGAGATGCAAGGTTAGAAAGTGCCGTTTTAAGGCTTGTTCCTGCCATACTGCCCTTGACACTTGCATTAGCCATAAGACCGAGGGCAAGGGAAACATCTTCGACAGAGTAACCCATAGTGCCTGCAAGAGGAGCAACATATTTAAAACTTTCACCAAGCATAGATACATTTGTATTTGCGGAACTTGATGCTTTTGCAAGTACATCTGCAAAGTGCGTGCTGTCTGAGGCTTTTAGGTTAAACGCTGTAAGTGCGTCTGTTACAATATCCGAGGTTGTTGCTAAGTCCAAACCGTCAGCAGCGGCAAGGTTCATTATGCCGTCAATACCATTGAGCATTGACTCTGTGTCCCAGCCTGCCATAGCCATATATTGTAAAGCAGATGCCGACTCGGATGCAGAGAACTTTGTTTTTGCACCCATTTCTTTTGCCTTGTCGGTCAGACTTTGCAATGAATCACCTGTTGCACCACTGATTGCAGATACTTTTGACATAGCAGCCTCAAAAGATGAGCCAACGGTTGCCGCTGCGGTTGCTCCTGCACCGAGTGCGGCAGTAATACCTGCGAGCGTTGCTGTTACAGCAGATACACCCGCTTGAGCGATTGATTTTATTTTATCAATACCGCTCTTAAAGCCGCTTGTATCTATTTTTGTATCAATTTTAATAGAGCCATCATATGCCAAATTACTCACCACCTTTAAGCGTTGAGGTCATCGGCACATAATGGCTCTACTTGACCTTATTTATTTTTGTTATCGTTTATTACGATTTCAAACTGTTTCTTACAGTTTCGTCCCTTGCAGCATACAAAAATGCCCCTACACCTTGACGATTTGTCAAAGTATATGGGCATTTCATAACCGCAGTAAGGGCATTTTACTTTTGATTTATTTTTCATCATTTAAAATTAAAATCGATTACTCTAATATTATCTTTTTGAGCTTCTGATATAGATAAAGTCCCATTTTCAAAATATACCTTATCTGTTTTATAACTAACAAGTATATCCATTTGCTCTTGTAAGCTTAAATTGAAAATATCAGACTTTAACGCTCTTACAAGTGCTTTGTAACAGATATCCTCCGTACTTTCAGTTGATAAAATCACATTAATATAATCTACTGAAATTTTATCATCAAGTTTAAGCAGAGCAATATCTATATCAATCTTGCCATTATCCGAATTAACCAAGTATAGATTGTCGCTGCATTTTTTATATGTAAATTTTACACCGTCTATCGTAAAATCAGACACAATACTTTGAACGAGCTCATCCTCACTTAATGAAGATAGCTTTTCACTTTGTGTAGTTTCAGGCTTAAGAGTATTTTCCTCAACTGTTTCATTAATAGCTGATGTTGTTTGTGAATTATCAGTAAAAGAAATACTTGAATCGTTATTTACATTATTTGAGCAAGCTGTGCAGTTGATTGCAAGCAATGACAAGATAAGAAAGTATAAAACCTTTTTCATAGTACCACCTCGTGAAATAATATAACTTTAACAATATTATACAAATTTCACAATAGATTGTCAATTGTTTCTCCGTTAATAAGTGCGTCTTCAATGCTCGATATTTGTTTTTGCACTTCTTTTTTGAGAGGCAGCTTATACTGCTTTTTCATTTTCTGATAGAAAGCTTTTTGTGAGGCAGTCATCTTTGAATTAATTTCAACCGACCTGTAGCCCATAATTTTTACAAACTCTGTACTATCAGACAATGACAACATCAGTGCGTGAAACTTCCACCAGTGAAGCTTTTCCGAGTTTAAATCAATATGATACTGCTGCATAAAAGCGGCACAGATATAACCGTCATCATATTCGTAACTGAACACTTCTTTATGAGATTTACCGTTGACCTTTTGAGTAGGCTTTCCGCAGCGGTAAAACCAAAGAATTTGATTTACAGTCTCTTCATCGGCAAATAACGGAGGTTGATTTTTGCAAAAAACAAGTTTTTTAATATCAGCTAAAGTATTTTCTGCTTTTTCCGCATTTTCCGATAAAAGCATTTCAAATTCCAACCAAGTTCTGAAATCAGTGTTGATTTTGTATTCCGTCCCGGCAATGTTCAATCTGTCGGGCACAGAATTAATAAGCATATTCATCACTTAACACTTTGGACGGTTGTTGTAATGATTTTTGTGCTTACTTCTACGCTGCTGACGGTTGCCGAGTTTTGATTTATACTGTTCGCCGACTGCCTTGTCAAGCTTATTAACCGCAACAATAACGCCCTCATACGCATTAATGCAGGTTGTAAGATTTACCGATTCACCAAACACCTTTTTTGCAGTACCTTCACCGAAAACATCATCAAAGAACTCAAAAATAGCAGTGCACTGAATACGAATAAGCTCTGACCTGCGTTTACCGTTTGTATCAAGCTGTTTCATTTTTGCACTTACGGTATCGTTTGCTTTTTCGTAGCGTTCCATTTCAAGTGCGTCTGCTACATCAATATCCTGTAATGTTACATTATTAATAACCATTATTTATACCTCCTTAAGCAGATTTAGCTGTAAATGTTTTAGTTGATGTGTCAAAAGTACCCTCAATAGGGTCACCTTTGCCAAGAAAATTACCTGTGCAACCCATTTCGCCGTCATCATTTGTAAAAGATGCAACTTCCACAGCAACATTAAACTTGCGTGCGTGGTATGATGTACCCGTTGAACCTTCCTTCTGATCAAGGTCAACAATAACATACTCGGTTTCTGCATCTTCGCCGACAAGCTGATTTTCACCGATATTCACAATAAAGTTAATAGCGTCCTGCTCACGAATTTGGTCAATATCAAAAGCAGTAGTCCAATCATATCCGCTGATTGACTTAGTTGCTGATTTATCGCATACATACTTCCTGCTCTTAGTCTGAGCTGATGGATTTTCATCAAGTGTTTTTGCACCAACACCCAAAAGTGCAAATGCTTTTTCTTTGCTGCCGTTACTGCAGTTAAGATAATTTGCCTGCATTCTTCTCTGTCTAATTACTTCAGCCATTTTTTACCTCCAAATTTTTAGTATATTCCAAACGACACTGTATTTGATACCTTGCCGTCTTCGTATCATTGTTCATTACATAGCCTGATGACAAAACCTTGATTGACTGAGCAGTACAGCCGTCAGGGAGCTTAGGTAATTTGCGGTTTATGTTTTGTTCTGCAATCCAATCCTCAAGCCTTTCGTAAAATTCAAGGTTTGCAATATTTATTCCGTTTTCCTGACTGTAACATTCTCGGCTTGCAAAGATAAAGAGATACTGACACTTAGCAGAGCCGTCAATGTAGCTTTTTACTACAGTTTTGCAAGGTACAGTTTCAATGCTGTACTGCTCTGCATCTTCGCCGAGATAGTCAACATTCAGCTCTGAATCAGCCTCAAGAATTTCACAGTCACAAAACCATTTAAACAATGATTTTATAATTGATGTTTCCATTATTTACCTCCACACTTTTCCTTTGCGGTTTTCAAAATGTCTTCCAAGTGGTCTGCTTTCATACGCTCGAACCAAAACTTACCTCGCAAACCGCCTTTTGAAGTACCTTCTTTGCCTTTGCCGGCATTCATATAGTAATTTGTATGAGCATAGACGGCATTGTAAACAACTTCGCCCTTGCCGATTTTCGTACCTGTGATACCGCTTTTTTTGAGATAACCTGTATCAAAAGGCACATAAGGGTCACAACGGCGGAGTACTTCGCTGTCAACAATTTTCTGTACCTTGCCCTCAGCCTGCAAGCCTCGGTCTTTAAGCATTGTTTCAGTTGTGTTAAAAAGCAGTTTAATAATCATTTAACCACCAATTTAATATGCTTTGAATAGTTAGAAGCATTGAGATTTTCAGTTACTGATACAATCTCAAGTGCATCATAATTCTTAATCAAGTCAGCAGAATTTGATATATCGCAGTCAACCTCGCCTTTGACGATATAGTCACCTTTTTTGAGCGTAAAGCAGTTATAAGCCTCATCAGCTGGCATTGCCTTGTAGGTTGCCTTGTCAACATACTTTTCAAGAGCCGAGTGCGGCACACGAATAATGTACTCATCACTACGCTTGACCTCTTTGTCAGATATAAGGAACTGGTCTGCACCATGAAAATTAACATCAGCCAATATATGCTTGCTCCACAGCTTTTCACGCCCTAAAGTTTTACTGCAAAAAAGCGTAACAGTTGTATGATTTGTAAACATCAACGCACCCCCTGATACAGTAAGCCTGTATTATACAGTTCTTGTCTGATCGCATTAAACATTGCTCTTCTTTCCATGTCTGTAAGTTCGTCAGGGTTATAGTCCTTGTATGTTACGCTGTAACCGTCCGTATTCTCTGACTTAATACCCTGCGGAATGTTCTCAACGCTTTTGCGGAGCTCATATGCCGCCTCGGCAGCGGCGCAGACAGCATTTTTTACAGGCTCAGTAACCTCTTTTACTCCACCGCTGACAATATAGTTAATTAAGCGTTCAGCCTTGCGTGCATAGCTGTTAAACTCCTGAGCAGGTATCAAAGTACCTGCCCAAGAATCTGTATAATAAGAATAATTTGCAAACATATCAGGACACCTTAATATTACGGAACACACCGCACTTAGTTGTGTTCTTAAGTGCAACAGCGGCAACCATTTCTACCTCCGCTTTTTTCACCGCACCCGGTGCATTGAGGTCAGGCAAATATGTTTTAATGATTGATGAGCCGCTGAGGGAAACACCATGGAAAGCATCAAAACCAAGCTGTACAGCGTAAAGATCTGTAAGACCTGTTACCTTCGCTGATGATGCGCCTGCTTCATAGATAGGCACGCAAGGAACAGTGGCACTGCCGTTGAAGTAGTTGCCCATATCATAAAAAAGAATATCATCATAGCCTCTTACAGCTTTGCCAAATGCATCCTCCGACTGTGTAAGATAGCCTGCCCTCTGAGCTACGCTCTTGAGCTTTGCAATAATCTTGCTGTTGCCGAGGAACATTGTCGGCTTGCCGTCAATGCCGGAGAGAAACTCGTTGAGCATATCAATCATTGACTGATAATTACTTGTAATGAGTGCCGAGGTTGAAAGGTCGATTACCTTTTTATCAGAGCCTGCATTGTACTCGGTGCTCATTCCCTTGAGAAGAGTAGTCAGACCGTCAAAATCTGTTGACTTATCAGTCTTTGAGCCGTTAATGCAGGTGTACTGGAAATAGTTTTTAGTAGCCTTTGTCTTCTGATCAAGCTGAAAAGCAATTTCGTCTGTGGTAGCCTCCTGAATAACACGGTCAACCTCAGCTGCGCCGCCGAAGATTTTAAGGTCAACGGTTTTCTTGACTTTCTTTGCCTCGTTAGGTGCGTACTCGCTGTTAATCGCTCTGCCGGCAGCGGTTGACGGTGTCTGTAACTGTAAATAACCGTATGTCATTGTTGAACCGCCGACACCCGGAGATACGGCATCATCAAATGTGAGTTCATCCATAAAGAGAGAACCTCTGCGGAGAGTGTCGATAACTTCCTGTGTGACCTTGTCGGCTCTGCCGACACTTGCTTCTGCTAATGTAATAGGCATATGTTTTCCTCCTTATTTCTTGTAAAAATCTTCAACGGCAGACTTGATGTTAGAGCCTGACTTTGCTTTTGCTCCGCCTGTAGGTCCGCCGAGGTCAAGTTTCCTCTTGGGTTCTTCTGCTGTTTTAAACAAAAACGGCTTTGACTGTTTGAGTTCAGCAAGCTGTTCGTCAAGACCTGTGATTTTGCCGTCTTCGCCCTGTGCAATCTTCGACATATCAAGATTAGCCTTTACAGATACCAAATCCGCAGCACCTGCGTTGTTGATAGCATTTTCAACAGCCTGCTCAAACTTATAGTCATTGAGCTTTTTCTCACCGTCTGCCTGTGCCTGTGCAAGCTTTGTCTGCCAATCAGGGTCATAACCCTCAAGATTAGCGTTTGCGGTTTCGAGCTGCTTTGACACATCGTCATACTTTTCTTTTTCAATGTACTGACCGCCTGCAAGGTTACCGAGCTTGACATCTGCCGCATTGTTTACCTTTTCGGCAAACTGCTCAAATGTCAAAGCCTCATCACCAAACAAGGCTTTTAAAATTTCCATTAAGTCCATTTCTTTGCTCCTTTCAAATTATTAGCAATATTAAAAGCCCCCGAAAATCGGGAGCTTATAAACTGAAAATATATAATTGTGGGCAAAAGTAAAAGGAGTATATCAAATACCCCTTTAATACCCGTTTAAATTCGTTTAATTTGCATTTTAATTGATTAGTGGTGTAACTCTTTAGCTTTTAAAATAAAAAGCAATACAAACAGATTAACTGGTAACTTTTTCAATAAAGTTTTTTGGAAGTTCTATATTATATTTATCAACATAATATGGTAAATCACTTTTCCAAACATACTCACCATCAGTTAATACATAAAAAAATGTTGCAATCATTTTTCCACTGATTATATCATATGTGTTTTTAGGGCAAATAGATTCTTTTTTGCCGTTTTGAAGATAATTCACTATTTTTTCCTTATCATAATCGACCTTTGAAACAATGAATTGATTAATACTACCATTATTAGCCATTGATAAACCATTTTCAGCAAAAAAGCCTAAATATATTCTATTCAAAAATCTCAACTCCATTTTCAAATATTCTCCATTTACCTGTGTTACCATAACTTGCACCGACAAAGGCAACGCCTTCCTCTACCGCATAGTAAACATCATCATCAGGTGCTTTTACCCTTATACCAAGTTCTTTAGACAACTGTTGAGCAAAGGAATTGTCTCCTTTTCCTGTAGAACAAGACAAAAGTTTTAAATCCTCTCCATTGTATTTTTTATTATTCTTTAAAAGTTCTGCGAATTCGGAAGCGGTAAAATTTGTTGGAACACCGTCAATTAGTCTTTGTACGCTTTGCGGTGAGCCATGCATACATATATTAACAAATCCTTCCTCTTCCTCCATACTAAAAGCTTCTACATATAATGGATCGGATGGAGAGAAATAATTAATCTGTAATTTAATTATACTATTATTTTTTGATTTTGCAACAGCTTTTTTATTAGCCTGCACCGCCTTTTGAGCCGTACTCCTGCCAAAACCATACTTTTGTACTCTGTCATTACGCTTGAGCAAGCCAGTCTTATCGCAGAAATTGTTAAGCTCAGCTTCACGATTTTTCAGCTTTACGGATTCTTTATTAAAAATGTTCTGATAAGCCTTTTTTATTGCTTCGTCATCGGCATTTTTAATGCTTTCGTCATAAGCGGCAAGTATGCGTTTTGACTCTCTGATTTTTCTCTCATACGCTCGTTGCTTCTGCTCCGCCTCATACAGCGTGTGCATTGAGCCATCGGGGTACTGAATGTTTTTAGCGTCCATCTGCTTTAGCTTTTCTTCGTCATACATCCGTGTACTGCCCTCAAAGTACGGATACCAGTCGTGCCGGCAGTTCCACCCCTTAAAGCCGTCGCCTGAGCCGTAGCCGATGTCAGACAGGGAAAGGTAACCCTTTCTGCCGCTCAAACTTACAACCTGACCTTGCCAATATGAATGACTCGGTCTTGCTCCTGCGTGGGCGGTAATCTCCATAAGGTCACAGCCAAGCTCACGAGCGTTGGCAAGGCAAATTTGTCCTGTGGTCTGACCTATGCCCGTCATAACATTGCGGCGAACCGCTACATCAAGCCTGTCACGGTGTCCTGACGGATATATAACAAACGCTCCGTCTTGAGCTACCTGTTTAATTGCATCAGCAATTGCCTGTTGCGGAGTAAACGCACCGCTTGATGCTTTTAATTCGGCAAGACTGCAAGTATTGATAAAACTCGTTTGTGATGATACCGCCGTTGTCAGAGTAAGATTGCTTAGGTTGCCCTGTGTCTTTTTGTAGCCTGCCTCAAGTATTTGCAGCTGAGTGTCGGAAACTTTAATGGACTTCGGATTCAGTCCGTTTGCTCTGTATATTTCGTTGTCATATTCAGTCGCAGTAATGGCAGCGTCTTCAAACAGCTTTTTAAGCTCCGACTCACATTTACCGCTGTACTTTGAAATACTGTTTAAAATGTCAGAGTTAAGCGTACCAAGCTCCTGCATATGCTGTGCCTGCCATATTGCCGTATCTGTCATTGTTCCCGTCTTAGCCACTCTGCGTGCTATGTCACGAACAATAGCCTCCTCAAGCTTAGAATAAAGTTCTAATATGTCATCCGCACAGTGAGCAAGCTGTTCAGGTGTAAGCATTAAGCACCACCCTCGTTAAAAAAGCTCTGCACTCCGCTTTCGGGCAACATCTCCGTCGCCTGCTTATCGTCAACTCCGTAACGCCATTTGAGGTAGTCGGTCTTTTTGCGGATACCGCTGTTGACCTCATTGAGCTGTATTGCCTGCTCCTTGTCTTTATCCTCAAGCACACCGTCGCCCCAGTTAAAGCTGACTTCGTACTCACCTGACGGAGCAAGATTACAAGCGTCTGTCATAGCGTTGCAAGCATATATGTAGTCCTCAAGCACCGCCTCAAGCGAGTGTTGCATATCGGAAACGGCGGTATAACTGCGCTGTTTAGACGCCTTAATTTCTTCCGCTGTCTTATCTACATTTTGCGGATTTGAAAGCGTACCGTACGCAAGGGAGCAGTTAAACTCAATCTGCCTTTTGATTTCGTTCAGACCTCTTGAATAGTTTTCGTCACGCAGGGTCGGATTAAAAACTTCATAAAATGATTTTTTGTTATCGTCTGCATCGATATTGAATTTACGGAACAGCCTATCACGAGTTGACGGTGTCCCAAGCGTATCTTCGCCCGGTCGCTGTCTAAGGACTTCCTCACCTGCATCAACCGCAAGCTCGCCACCCTTAAATTCCCACAAATATCTGTCCCATTGTAAATCTGCCTCATTGAGCAGCTTAACTGCTCTGCTGTAAACAGACACACCGAGAGGGCTGTCACTTTCTATGTGATTTGCAAATGCGACTTTCCAAAATGCAAAAAGAGGACGGTCAACATCATTAATAACTATGTATGGGTCAATACCTGTCCACATATCGCTGCCAAGATTTTCAGGATTTATTTCCGCTCCGATGTTATCGGGACTTGACGAAACAAAAAAATGACTTTCAATCGTGTGTGATTTCTTCTCATAGCTGTAAGTCTGCTTTTCAATTCGTGTGTAGTAATCCTTGCCTTTAACCTGCTGGTCAAAAAATATAGCAGCGGTAATTATGCCGTTGCTGTATTCAATAGGAATGAATTTATCCTGCGTAATGCAATCAGGCAAAATAACACCGTTACGCACATACGGCTTAAACATTATGCCGCCAACAGCACAAGCTGCCTCAAGCTTAATTCTAAGCTGTTTAAGCAGCCTTTCGTACTGCTCCTGCAAAAAGTCTGCACGCTTTGAGCCTGTGACTTCACTTTCAAACTCTATTGTTATTAGTCTTGCAAATTCAGATGCAATCGTTGCACCAAGATTAAGAGTTTTGTTGTGACAGCTTTCACTCCACCATGGCAGGTCAGCATAAATTTCAAGCCAATCCTCCATAGCCTCCTCCATATCATTGTACGAGTATGCATTAGCTACGCTTTCGGGAAACAGCTTATTTGCAAGTATTCTAAGCCAATTAAGTAATACGAATTTTCTCCGCTTTGGCACATTTTCACCTCCTAATAGTTATATTTAAACTCACGCTTAGCTATTGTATAAGCAAAGTAGCGTATATCGTCCATTGCGTGGTCATTTTCTTTGATAACCTTATCCTCTGCCGCCTTATCGTCCCAACGGTACATTCCAAACTCTTCCTGAGAGGCTTTGCACTTAACGCCGATTTTTATTCGACCGTCATTAAGCATTTGACTTGTGGTTCTGATTCCGTTAAGCACATCATTGTTCGCCGACTTTACATAAAATTTGTTGTGTCTTTTTAGAGTAGCCTTAAACGATGCAGCGGACGGGTCAATGATTACATATTCTATGTATCGGTCGCCTGCGAGCTTTTCAAGCTCTGCATAATGCTCTTCATCTGTGCGTTGATAACCCTCTTTTCGGCTGTTATAATAGTATTCGTCAACTCTGATTGCCTCTTTGTTGGTCACACACCAAAGTCCCATGGAGCAGGGATTGATAGTACCGTAGTCCATTGAGATGTACCACCGACCGACAAGCTTATCGGGGTTGCCGTTCCACAGCCTTTCGGATATATGGTCGTTGAAGTCCTGATAAACAAGTCCCTCTGCAATTACCCATTCGCCCAAGATAAAACGACGGAAGAAAGTACCTTGATATAAGCTGTAATATCGTTGTTTGACCTTTTCAGATAAGCTCAAATTATCATCCATTAAAAATTTAAGTCGTAAAGCGTGCTTATTTTCAGCCTTTAAAACCCATTCTTGATAAAACCAATGATTAGGATTATCGGGGTTGCAGTTGAACCAGAACCTTGCGCCCTCAACCGAGCAACGGGCGAGAGCCTGCTCAACGAATGAGCGTGGCATCAGAGCAACCTCATCAAAGAGTACACCTGCCAGCGTAACACCCTGAATCAAGTCCTGCGAGCTTTCGTCTTTACCGCCGAAAATGTAAAATGTATTTGATTTGCCGTTTTTGCTGATAATCAGCAAGTTTTCCGACCGCTTGTCTTTGATGTCATAACGGTTGTTAAGCATATTAATAAGTGGCTTAATAACATTTCGTCTGCAAGAGCCTACGGTTTTACCGCATATGGCAAAGTTACAGTCGGCAAATGTTGCCATTGCCCAAAAGATAAAAGATATACTCATGCTTACAGTCTTGCCGGAACGGACAGAACCGTCTGCAATTATTGCATCGTATTTATCCTTAATTCCGTCAACCTTCCACCAGGAGAGAACTTTAAGCTGTTTCTTTGAAAATGGTTTAAATTTCATCAGCAAAAGCCTCCTTGGCTGCGCCTGCAAGCGCTTCAATCAATCCGTCATCAACGGTTGCAACTGTTTCAGACTTGAAATAGTCTGCATAGAGCCTAATAGCCTGAACATCTCCGCTTTGGCACTTCTTAACGAGTGCCTCACGAATTGTTGTCAGTTCGTCATTTTCGTATTTCGTAATAAGAGCATTTAATTTCTTTCTGAACTCTCTTGACTTAACAACTCCATAGGAAAGAGCAAGTGACTTTAAATCTTCAACTATATTAAAATCTTGCTTTGTGTTTGTATCCTTGAGCAGTTGCTCAAGTTTTGACAGCTTATCCATTCGCACTCACCTCCAAAATAAAAACACCCGTTAAAGGGTGCTTAAAATAAATTTAAATACCGTTTGAGCGAGCTTCGCCATCCGCTAACTTTAAGTGTTATCGGTACAAAGCATATAACAACCATTCATCAAGCGAAGACGAATCAATCCGCTGTCTGCTCCGGTATTTGTTCTGTGTCTTCAACAAAAGACACCTTTATTTCTTTTTCTTCTCCTGCAACAGTAACCTTGACTGTCGCTTTCTTGTATCTTCGTTCGATTTTAACGATTTTATCTTTGTACTCTGTCAAAAATCCGCTGACTATCTCGTAGCTGTTATCATCATTGAATTTCAGCACTGATGGCTCGGAAAGCAGTTCTGAAAGTTTGAGGATAAACTCCGATTCAGAGTTGCTTAACGGAATGGGGTTCTGACCTCCACCGAGAATTTTAATTATACCGCTTATGTTATTCATAGCGTAGTATTTTGCCCAGCTGTATCGCATAAAAACGAAAACATAGCCTGTAAAGACAATATATGTTTTCTTAATCCATTTTCCGCCCTTGCGGATAATACGATTTTCAACAGGAACAGCAGTTGAAAAGCCACGTTTTCCCAAAACATTGGCAATATCAAGCTCACAGTCGGTTCTTACATGAAGTACATACCATTCGTATTTATCCATTTCAAGCCTCCTTTGCTTGTTTTTTGAGCTTATTAATTTCATCCATAAGCTCGTTATACAAGCGTGGGTTACTTTTCTTAATTGTTTCGTAGAGCAGACTCTGATTTTCTTCAAGTGCAATCTGCTTGTCTGACTTGACATCAATGTCGGTTTTCCTCTTGTACGCAACCGCCCTTGCAAGTGCCGTAGCCTGTCTTAACAAGTCATCAGCTGACACATCGTCAAACTGCCCTTCATCAAGCTTTGCAATTGCATCAAACACTTTTTGTGATGCCATTCTTAAAATAGCCTCTGCCGGATCAAGTTCGGGATAACGCTCCGTTTCTGTGAGTATCATTCTGAAATTTTCCTGTGCTATTCTGAGCTGTTGAGCGTTGGCAAGAAAGCGTGATGCGTAACGGCTTACCGCCGCCTGAGAGAGCTGTTCGCCGTTTTCAGAGAGATATGATACGATTTCTCTGTAAGTTTGACCGCTGACAAGCATCTGATCCACTGTGTCTTTAAGGTTGGCAGGCAACTTGTCAATCTTTCCGCAAGCCCTGCGGTTGTTTCTGCTCATAGTCACACCTCTACGGAGTTATCGTTAATCTTGCCCTCAAGTAGCTTAATACCTTTCTGAGATAACTTTGCTTCAAGCTCTTCATATTGAACATCTGCAATGTCGGCAGGTTCTTTACTCTTGATTTTTCTGAGCATAATATACTCGGAAAGAAACAGGTAATTTATTGAATCAAGGAAATCGTGTTCTGAAATGTCGGACAGTGCATATTTTACATCCGTCAGCTTTTCATAGCCAACACGGAGAATGTTAATTGTTCTGAGAACCTGTCCATTGTTCTCAACAAACCTTCTTGCCTTGATTTTCTGCATATATGTTTCTGCATCTTCAATCATTATTTCTTCCTCCTCTGATAAGCTCCATAATCAGCTTGTTTTGTGTTTTGATTTCATCTTTAACCTCATTGATTGAGTTGTAATAATCTTTTTTAGTTAAGCAAGTATCTTTAATCTGTTCAACATCTGTCTGCAATTTACCGATAGCTTTGTTTACATCTGTTTTGACATCTTTCAGCTCATCCTTGGTCACATAAGACAGCTGAATTTCTTTGATTTCTTTATCGTGCCTGTCAGCCTCATTAATAGTACGCTTAAGAAAAAAGCCGATAATTGCTATTGCTCCTGTGACAATAAGACCGAACAACCACCAAGTGTCTGCCGTAAAATTCATATTTTCAACTCCATAAAAATAAAAATAAGGTATTATCAAGTTTCTAACTCAATAATACCTTATAATTCTATATGTCTGTAGAGGACGAATATCCTATATTTTTCTCAAGCCACTAAATATCATCAAAAATACTTAACTGACCATCAAGGCTGTTTTGTGAACATATTGTTCTTACATATCGTTCAGACAGATCATATTCTTTTGCAAGCAAACGACTGTTATAGCCGTTGTATTTAGCTTTGATTTCCGCATTTCTTTCTATTTTCTGCAGTTCACTGTATTTTTGTATATACACTGTATCACCACCGAAAATCTTGCAAAGTTTTACATAACTTTCAATACCTATTACCTCGGCTATATCACGCTGAGTGCCTATGAGATCATCAAGATGTATTTCCACCGTCCTTCCTCCTTTGAGCATTTGCAATGTATTTTTTTAGTATTTCAATCAGTTTAACTCCCTGCTGATATGTAAGCCACGCAAAGGGGTCTTTCGGTAAAGCATCAATATGCAATTCTTTTTTAATTATACCACATAAGCGGTCACCGAGTTTTGCACTTGACGGCTTTTTATCAAGTTTTTCAAGACTATACATAAGCTGCCATACCTTGCGTGTCTGACCGTCTGACATTTTGCCAATGCCTTTATCTTCACGCTTTTTGGCTTTGAAAGGATGTACCGTTTTAGGTTCTGTAAGATTAGCGATTCTAAGCTTGTTCGCAAGTTCTGCAACAACTTTTTTATATTCCGGTTCGTCAAGTTCTCGCACGCTGCTTTTTTGTGATATGCTATACACAAGTTCGTGCAGCAAGTCATTTTTATTACCGCTTTCAACAAGTCCAAGCCTTGCACCCATAGCGTATATTCGTTGTGTTTGCTGTGGTTTTAACAAGTCAATCACCTCAACTCAAAGAGATTTTTGTGCTGTCCTCGACCACAAAGGCACTCTGAATTTTCATAAGTATGTCATCAATCTCATTTTCATTTGTTCCGTTGAGAATTAGCATATTTTTAAAATCCTGCCACACCTTAGCTTCTGAAATGAGATAAGCATATTCTTTCGCATCATCTTCTGACAAGGAAGTAAACTTCATAATATTGCTTACATCTTTATCGTAATTAATACCCTTACATTTTTTTGCAAGCTGTTTGCGTTCTTCGTCAGAAACACCTTTCATTTGCTCAATTACTTCATTCACTGTACATTTAACATAATTACCTTTCCACAATCCGATAAGCATTCGCTTAGCCGGAGCTGAGAGCGAATACTCTGTCTTCTCTGTGACTGCATCTTTATATGCCTTACCGAAAATCAGCGGTAAAAATGTATTGTATGTAATCTTGAGTGATTCAGCTGTAACGGCTGTCAGGTCAAACACATCACCCTCATATCGAATACTCTTATACTTCGTATTCTCAAGGTCAGATGTGCACTGCTTTATAATTTCGGCCTCAAGCTTATCCTTACGCTCCTTGAGCTTTCCCATATCAACCTTAATTGCCGCAAGCTCATCAATCTGTTTTCTTAAATCAGTCATTTGTAGCACCAACCTTTTCAATAATTTTTTCAGCACATTTGCGGCAAATAACAACATTGTCAGCAACGATTACATTTTCAACTGTTCCACAAAAGCGACAACAGGGAGCTGACGGCTTAATTGTTACCGTTCCGTCAGCCGAGGTGCTAATATTAACAGCGTTGCCGGGGAACATTCCTGCTTCGGCTCTTATCTGCTTTGGCAGAGTAATTGAGCCGTTTTTACATATTCTTTTTGATGTTGTCATGTGTTTACCTCCTTGATTTTAAAAAATTTGAATTGTGTGTTGTGTCCTCACTCTGCATTCTTACGGGCTTGTGACCGTTCCTAAGGGAGCTGCATTAAGGAACAGGGAAATTATCCCTGATTCCAATACTTTTCATCAAAAGTAATATCCATTATAAAACCTCCAAAATTTCAATGCTTTTATTGTTGTCGATAAAGTGCTTTTTCATCTTGTTGAAATTAGTCCAATATGAGAACCACTCCTCGTAGGCATATCTGTCTGCTAATTCTTTTTTAGCTTTCTTACTGCGTATGCCATAAGCCTTATAATCTGCTTCTTTAACAAGTGTTCTCTTCTTACAGCAGAGGAAACGCCTGCGTTCCTCACAATCTTCTGCAAGCCATTTGCCTTTAAAACATCCGTTAATCCATATTGCAATAGCGTTTTTAAACTGTGATTTTTGGCATAATGTAAGTGTTACTTCGTATCCGTCAATAAGCAGCTTAACTCCCGGTAATAAAACTGATTTTAAGGCTTTATCGACCGTTTTCCAATCTTCATTAGTCATTTCAATATTCTCCTTTGAAAGAGAGTGTTATAATCTACATCAAGTAAATTACATAATCTCTCAATGTTTTTTAGCCCCGGTTCACATACACCTGTTTCCCACTTAGTATATGTTGTTCTATTTATACCTAATCTGTCTGCAATTTCTTGCTGTGTGTACTCTTGCTTTTTCCTTAAAAATCTCAAATTGATCATAAAGTTTCTTTGTATTTCTTCTAACATTTATTTTCTGTTAACCTCCTTAAACAAACTGCAATAATCGCACCTTTCAACAGCAGAGTTTGAAGATATGCAATAACCTTTTTGACTGTTAAGGATACTTTTGCTGTAATTCAGACAGTTACCGCAAATACTGCCCTTACAAATATGTATTGCGGTAACTTCCTTTTGCTTTTCATTTTCTGCGTGAATTAACATTCTTATTCCTCCTAAATAGTCTTAATACATCTGTTTTTAACGCCCAGCCAAAGCAGATGCAAAGCACTACACAAGGGATAAACAGCATTTCAACGCCATATGAGGCTATGCGAAATCCCATCTTTTCGAGCATTGCAAGGGTAATTGCTCCCATACAAAATCCTGTTAAAACATACAACATAATTCTCTTTAAGCTCATTTTAAATTCCTCCGTAAACATTAATTTTCATGGCTTTAGCCATTGCAAGTAAACCGTCATATGTAATATTGCCGTTGTCAACTGCATTTGAAAATACATTACTTGCTCCTCGAATACCCTGCTCTGAGCGAGATATTCCGAGCAGTAAACCTTTTGCTTTTTCGTCATCTGCAACAGGTGGGAAAAGCAACGCTATATCATTTGCAGTAATTGATGTTGTGTGTCTGATTTCAGTAAGTTTTGTTCTGTTTCTTATCTGAGCGAAAGCCTCCTTACTTCTGCCTGTATTGGTTACAGTTTCAATGTTGCCGACAAGGCAAATACCGAGTGTGGGGTTGCTATCGAAGAAAGCTCTGATTGCCTCAATAGTCTTTATAGGAAGGTGCTGAGCTTCATCAATGATAATCACCTTGCGTTCTCCTGCAAAGCTGTCTGACAGCCTCATCCACATTTCATCCTTGCGACCACTTGCCGTAATCTTCTGAGTACGGCACATCAGCTTTAAAAATGCGTTAAGAGTAACCAGACAAGGATTAACGGTAACATATATCGCCGAAGTAGGAAAATCCTCTGCATACTTCTTACAAGCCATAGTCTTTCCGATTCCTGCATCTCCGCACTCAATAGCCAGACCGCCCTTGAGGTGACACAAGCGGATTGTTTCATATACTCCCTCACTTATGCCTGTAGGCTTGTATGTACCGCTTACAACTGCACTCCTGAGGTTTTCCGCTGCGTTCTTGTTTGCAAAAGCCTCGGTCAATGAAGCTTCAAACTTAGCTATATCACCTTTGAATTCACCTTTAAGGTAAGTTGAAATATACGCAGGTGACCAACCAAGTGCTTTAGCCGCTTGATTTTGCGAGCCTTTGCAAGCGTTTTTAATATAATCTCTTAGCTTTTGCTGTAATTCAGGATTGATTGACATATTTATTCCTCCCTCTGTCTTTCTTCAAGATTCCTGATCATTTTTGCTTTATCAATTTTTACTATATTATTCTGACCGACTGCCTGTTTGATTTCGGCAGGCTCTTCATCGGCACGGTGTACGGAAATAATCTTAGGACTAAGTTCATCAGACTTGAGTTTATTCTCCTCTGCTGTGGCAAGAACAAGCTCAAGTGCTGTCTTCTTGCCGAGAGCCGTAATCTGAGTTGCTTTCAGCTCTTGCTTGGTAAGCTTTTCAAAGCTCTTTACTTTGCGGAGAGCCTTAGCAACAGCGTCCTTTGATGAGCCGTAAGCAAGTACAGCATCATTATCTACAGGCACTGTCATAATGTAGTTATCCTGTAAATCGTACACTCTCACGGTTGAAATGTCCTCCGGATCGTATCGGCAATACATATCTTTACCAAAGTAATTGAGGATCAGCTCATCATTGTAGTAATCAATCTTTTCTCCTGCAATAGTAAGATGGACACCTCTTCTACCGACCTTCTGACTTCTTGTAGAACGCATAAGCATAAGGTTGAGATCAAGCTCTGATGCAATACGCTTTTCCTTGAGCTGTTCTCTATACACCTGCATACGAGTTTTGCCACTGTCAGAATTAACAGCACCGCTATATGGCTTTTCATTCATATAGTAAGTGAGTATATCCTCAACTGCGTTTGTAAATTCTTCATCAGTAGGGATTTTATCATCATCTTTAAGAACAAACTTAAGCCTTTCAGGGCGTTCTACAACATTTCCGCCTGTATAAGTCTGGAATAATCTCGATAGCCTGTCCTTGACATCTCTGAATCTGCGTTCAATGATTTTAGCCTTTGCGTTTCGTACAAGAGCATTTGTCATTTTAATTCCAAGACGCTCAAACACAGGTGGCGGTGTAAACTTGCCCTTTTGGCTTTTCTTAGTTCTGTGTCCAAGTCCGCCGACATCAAAGGTTAAAAATTCTCTACCGTTATCTACATATATATTTTCTGGTATTCCGTATTTTATAATACCTTTTCGCAGAGCAATGAGCGTAGCCTGTGAGGACGGAGCAGATGTTACATAACAGCCTGTAAAAATACCCGAACGAGCATCAAAAAACGCTGTAAGGTAAAGTCTGTGAACACTTCCGTCCGCTCCTTTAGTCTGAACATCGAAGGTGTGGTTATCTGCAATCCACCATTCGTTACTTACCATACCCTCGTATGTTCTTTTGATATATGGAGCGCAGCGGTCACGAAAGGCTTTCATTCCCTCACGCCCCATAATCTCAAGTGGCTTTGGAATATCATTCTGTACCTTTCTGTAGAAAGCCGAATAAGCCGGCAGCGGTAACAGTTCGGGAGCTTCCTGCTTGAGCCACATCTCTGTGTATTCATAACAAGCCTTAATAGGATGCTGTGCCTCATCGAGGTAGAAACTCATAAAACACTCCCACGCTACATTGGGAATAGTCGAACTGCCTTTTTTCCAACTGCCTCTATTATCAATCAGACCTGCAAGGTCATCAGCCTTTAAAGCAGCTTTTTTGCGGTATAAAATGCCCTTTGAAATGTTAATCTCGGGATTTGCTACCTTTTGCAGCTCTATAAACTTTTCTGTCGCATTAACCTTAGAAAGCTTAGACTTAGCACAGTATTCGTCCCACGCTTTTATTATGCGTATCCACCTTGCAATCTCCTCACGCTGTGCGGCGGTAAATTCGTCAAACTCCTTGTGAGGTCGCTGTGACTTTGCTTTCTTTCCTACAAGCAAAGCCTCCGGAATTGCTATGCTGTGCGATTTATAATATTTGAGTTGCTCAGTTGGTGATAATTCAGTTAGAGGAATTAAGTAGTATATTTGATTATTACTGTTTGTTTTAGTAATACAATTAATATCACCATTAGCAGAAAGTCTTCTTATGTGCCTTTCTGACATATTAGAAAGCTCTGCATATTCCTTAACATTGAGATAAATCAAAAAATCACATCCTTTTGACCTGCCATCATCAGAGCAGGGAGGTCATTTCCTGCTGACCGCCTTACGGCGGTTTCGGCTTTGTTTAAGTATCATAATGTATCTTTCGTGTATCTCCGGCATAATCTGTATGTCGTCTTATATGTTCGTTATATCGTCCGCTTTTTTTAGCTTCATATACAATGTCTGAAATTTGATTAGGATTCCTGTCAAGGTCATTTCCAATTCGTTCTACGCTGTCACCTCGCCAATAATATACACATACAAGAAATTCTGTATCAGCAGTAAGTTCTCTGTATGGTTTTTCGATTTTCTTTTTAGGCTTACGAACTGGATGTCCGCATCTATAACACTGCTTTTGAAAAGGATAAACAGTTTCAAATTTTACACCACAAGTCACACATCTTTTGCCAATAAGCTCACCCATAATTGAGCCTCCTATTTTTATTTAAAATGACCTTGCAATAAATTCTTTAACAGCTGATGTACGGTCAGAGAAGTAACTTCCGCTGTACGGGTCACCGTCACTATCAAGCCACCATACAACCCACGGCTCAACTGCTTTTGGATTGTGAGCAATAATTACACGATTATTTACATTTCCTAAAACTGTGTATCTGTTAAATACTTTTCCAATCATAGATGGTTATCTCCTTTTATAATCTATTGCAGTAATCATTAATCATCAAAATTGCCTCATCAATTGTATTTGCATGAGCAATTGCTTTATATGTATTACAGTAATAAATAGTATATTTTTCACCTTCCTCAGCCCACGGACGAATGAATCTCGCTTTATTCACATCAAAATGAACATAGTTTGGTAATTTCTTATCAGCGTACTTTTGTAATTCTTTTGTTGTCATAGTAAAAACTCCTTTTTATAATTTTTATATACCCTTGCAAAGTTTATCAACAGTAGTATTGAGTGCTTCTGCTAATTCAAGACTTACTGCCAATGATGGTATTTTTACACCATTTTCTATATGAGCAATCATTGTTTGAGTGACACCCACTGCTTGAGCAAGTTCTTTTTGAGATAATCCTTGCTGTTTTCTGAATTTTTTTAAATTTTCTGCTATTTTCATATAAATACCTCCTTGTTTTTAAAATATGACTATGGTATTATTTATTTAATAAATGACTATGGTATTATTATACTTTACATTTGTAATGCAGTCAAGCGTCTATACTTTACAAATGTAAAGTTTGGAGGAATGCATAAATGTTTAGTGATATATTTAAACAACTTATACAAAATAAAGGTGTTACAGTTTACCAAATATCTAAAGATACTGGAATAAGTGAATCATTAATGAGTCATTGGAAAAGTGGAAGACAATTACCTAAGTACGACAGCTTAAACATTCTTGCCGATTATTTTAATGTTTCCGGAGATTTTCTTCTTGGCAGAACTAATGAAATATCAAATCCGGTTGAAAAAAAAGAAACACAAGAAGAAAAAGAGCCTACAAAAAGTAGAATTATTCCTTTATATATGACTGGAGCTTCTGCCGGCACAGGTAATTGGTTGTCTGACGATGTCCCTGTTGAATGGATGACTATTCCAAAGACTGCTATAACCGAACAAGCTGATTATATGCTTAAAGTTAGAGGGGATAGTATGCAACCTAAATTCTTCGATAATGATGTTTTATTAATAAAAAAATCACCTTCAATTTTAGAAGGTGAAATTGGGATTTTCATTCTTAATGGTGATTCATATGTCAAACAAATGGGCAGAGGGGAGCTTATTTCGCTTAATCCAGCCTACACTCCCATTAAATTGACTGATTATGATGACATTCGCTGTTCAGGAAAGGTTATCGGTACTGTTGATTTTGAATAAATATACATATTTTATAAATAATTATGCTAAATAAAATATTTAACAGATTATCAACAATCTAATTGCTGATTTGTTAAAAACATAGTGTTTATCGGATTAGGACATATGTCCGTCCTACTTTTCATTTTGTCCTTGTAATTATTATATTTAAATTTATAGCTACAACAACTTTAATCTCTATAAAAAGCCGATTTAAAGCCGTTTTAAATGCTTTTAAACACCCGATATTTAAAATATTACGGAGTAATCATTCTGCCTAAAAGCAGTTTAATTACTCCGTTTTTCTTTTTCGCACTAAATAGAAAAAACAAGCCGTTTTTCAAAGTGTAATCTTTTTTTACACCTAAAAAACGGCTTGTTTACTATATTTTTATACTTTTAACTTTTTTTAACGGCTTTTTACGGTTTTTCCTATTCTCTACGAAAACTTACAAAAATTCAATTATCTACTTTAGGTAGTCTTTTTTTGTACTGTCCATACAAATTTAGAAAGTGTATTTTTTCTTACATATTTTTCCTAGGCAAAACCTTTATCACATAAAATACATCAGATAGAAACAGCACTCACACCGTAATGATGTGAGTGCTGTTTTTATTGTACTCGAGCTTCTTCCTGTAATTTGATGAGAAACAGCTTTGCATTGGAAGTTTTGAATTCACCGATTTTGCGACTACTTTCAACTAACTACTCGAATTAATATTTTTTCTTTGTATTTGCTATAGGCTGGTGAGATTTGAAATCTGTTCATATCCGTAATCATTATTGTGATAGATTTCGATTTGCTTTCTTGTATTTATAATCCAACACCACTTGAAATTACAATCTGAATTTGAGTCATATCGTTTACATTAATCTTACCGTCGCAATTTATATCCGCCGCTTGTTTCTGAGTTTCTGAAAGTACCACATCACCGGTAAGGTGTCTTTGACCTAATGTAACATCAAGAATAGAAAGCGTTCCGTTACCGTCAATGTCACCAAGGAGAACATCGCTTGGTTTATCAAATGTATAGCTAATATAATATTTCTTATTTTTTCCGCCGCCTTCTTTTATGAATTTAGCATTATTGCCGTTTACCTTTGCCGTAACTGTTTCAATATCGCCCCACCCATAAATAGGAGTAACCTCAATTTTTACTGTATAGGATTTATTGCTTATAAATTTACTGTCAGTCGGTGACCATTCAATTTTGTTGATATTTACATTGCCGGCAACGCAACTTGCCGTTTTGGCAGGTGCAGCACCAACTGTTGGAGCTTTAATATTAACCTCAATGTTCTGGGTTTTGTATTTGTCCGGCACGCTAACATTGATGTCAAATATCATATACCTTTTTCCGTTTGCTCTTTTTAATGTGCCTACGCTGTCTATGCCATTTACTCTTCCGTAAATGTTGTTGTTCAGTTCATAACCGCTTTTTGGAATAATCTCAAGTGCAAGACTCAGTTTTTCGCCTATAGAAATTTTGTAGCTGTCATCAAGACGCTTTCCGTACTTTGCCCACTCTACTTCACCAATCGTGTATAGGGCATTTTCGGAGGTTTTAGGCTTTTTGTAATCACCGATTGTTTTGTTATTACACATCTCATCAAAATTGTCAAAGTAAATATCGTTCATATATTTGAGCTTTTTGTCGATTTTGATATTTACTATATTTGAATGTACGGTATTATTGCCACTTATAGCATCGCAGTATATCTGTTTGCCGTTAAGCCAGTCGCTGACATTGGTAATAAATAATTTTTTGCCTCCGGATGATGTGGAAAGCTCACCGTATCCGTTGGTTAATATATAGAGCCAGTCAATTTCTTTGCCATTTTCATCAATAATATGCCATTTATATGTGTCTGCATTTGTTGCATTAATATCAAAGGTAACAGCGTCACCAAGGTTTGGAGAATACCCGTCTGTGGGCTGAGTTGTAATAACCGGATTTGGAGCTATTATTTGAAGATATTTTTTACCTAATGAGTTTGATACAATATTTATGTCAACTTTTTTTTCGTCATCATATACTTTGCACTTTGAAGATATTACATTTGAAAAATCAACCCTTCTTGCTAACCATTGGTCAGTTATTTTGGGCTTTTGTAAGAAAGTAATTCCGTAAGAGCCTACATATGTGCCACCTGAGATAACGGGGAGATAATCATAATCTAATGTTGTTTTTATGCACACAGCACCTTCAAAATTATAATTATTTTCATCAAATAGTTTGAAATACCCGCCGTTAATGTTAAATGATTGCATATTTGTTGCTTCAACAGCAGCTTTTGTGGCATAGTAGTTTCCGCCGTTGATTGTGAGTTTACCGCCGTTTGCTACAACGCCAAATGCCTGTTTACGTTCATAATAGTCATCATATTCAAAGTTACCTTGGTTAATTGTAGCGGTTGTATATTCATCAAATACAATCGCATTATACAGTCCGCCAAAATGACCGTTATTAATAGTTATATTTTTATAGTCATTCTCGTAAGCGTTTTTAACTAAAGTACCGATTACAGGGCCTTTTGATGTTGCTTCAAATTCACCGCCGTTAATGGTGACATTGCCTCCCGTAATGTTTATAGCCGGTTTTTCGGTATATGTTGTATATATGCCACCGTCTATTTGCAGATTTCCTTTTGAAATAACGCAAGGAAAATCATAGTAAAACTCTGTGCTTCTTGCTACACCCTTTATATTGCTCAATCTTAGGCTTGCACCCTTTGCAACATTAAATATACATCTGTTATTGTTTCCTGAGAAAAAACTGAATGTAGTGTTGTTATCGTTTAAACTTGAAGTATCAAACTGAAGTATTCTAAGACTACCACGTTTAATGTTAAAAAGACAATCATCATAAAGGGTTTCCCTTGAAATTTTAAAGTTATTCATATTAATAGTAATTTCAGCTTTTGGATCATCTAAGCATAACTCATTATTTCGTTTTGAGTCTTCTATAACTTCATAGCCATTGTAACTATTGGTAAAATTTATAGTAATCCATTGCTTTCCGCCTTTTGCAAGTGCGGCTTTAAGCTCGTCATAGCTTTTAACAATAATCTGATTGCTTTTTTTGGGAATTGTAAGTGAATCAAATTCATAATTGCAGCCGCCACATTTTTTATACCATCTGCCATCTGTTGTATTGGTAGGCTGCTTGTCAACATACCAATGCTCTCTTCCTTTATAAGATGATTCGCTATGAGTATAAACCGTATCAAGCATTTTTTTACCGCAGGTTTTGCATAACTCATAATGCTCAAAAATGTCATATGCCTTTGCTCCGCTTGTGTGGATATGGTCTTTAGGAGAACAAATAATTCTTTTTGTCGCACATAATAAAACAGTATCGTTATCGGAAAGATAATTGGGATCAATATAAGTATCACCCGGAAGCTGACTTTTCAATGTGGATACAGGCATAAACATTCTTTCTTCCGATCCTTCAAGCAAATTGTTATCTGTATCATAAAATTCAACATCTGCTTGCATTCCATATGGTATTGTTTGATTTCTTACAACAAACATAGAATAAAAATAATAACTTTCTGTATCAACAAACTTTGGAAGGTCATTCATTTCTTCAGTCAGTTGTTCACTCGTTGAACCGAAAAGAGTTTTATAGAAATTTTCAAATTCTTTTGGTTCAATTGAAGCACTAATACTGTCGTTGTCTGAACTCCAAACTGTACCAAGTAATTCATACTTTAAATTACCGCTGTATTTAATATTATGATCAGGTTTTGCGTCAGGTCGTGGGTAGGTAATATTGCTGATTTTTATGTTACAGGTTACTGCATTTGTTGATATAAGCGACAATGGCAATACAGAAACAGCCATAAGTACCGAAAGCCCAATGCTGAGCAGCTTTTTTGAGAGTTTTGCTTTCATATTTTTTCCTCCTTTATTTTGAATTGCAATATTTTTTTGCTAATAAATATAAATAGTTTTGAATATCAGTATCAAAGCTATAATCCGATACTGTAAGTTCTTGCTGATTTTCCCACTTTGTCGTGATTGAGTATGTAGTTATGTCGCAAGCATCGTATGGTATATTTTTATGATTGCTATATATTTTATGATTGCTATATATTTTATGATTGCTATATAAATTATAAAGATTATTTTTTTTTGCGAAATTTTGAATTTTTAAAAACTCATTATAAGCTATTTTTTTATTTTCAAATTCTATATGCTTACCGCTTAATTCAAAATTCTCAATGGTACAATCTGCTGAAAAGTAAGCCTTACTGTCTTTTGTGTATGCTGTAAAGCTATAACAATAATTATAGTTTGAATGGTTACAACTTATGCTTATATATTCAAGCTGAGGTGAAAAAGTTGATTTGTTTTTATTTTTGCAACTGTTAAATAAAAATATATTGAGCATACACAATAAAATCACATCCGATTTTTTCATTTTCAAAATAATAATATTCTATAAAACAAATAAAGGCAGATGAGTAAAAACACATCTGCCTTGTAATTTTCTATCAGTTAGACTTCTTATTCATTACCGCACCAACAATAAAGAGTACAGGTAATACAAGGCCTATTACGAGTGACACGAAATTAAAGCCACTACCGCCAACCGCACCAATAATAATGCCGAGTAAATTAAATATTGCAACAATAATACCGAACACTAAGCACGAGGTTGCTTTTTCGGGCTTTGCACAATTTTTTACACCAATGATACCTGCAATAAGCTCAGCAACCGAACCCAGAATCATAACAACACATGAAGTATAAATTATTGTCGGATTAAGTTGAGCAGAGGAAAGGTCGCCGTCTGCTAAGTAAGTTAAAGCACCTACACCTGCAATGGCAATAATACTCATGATAATAGAAAGTGCACCGCCGATAATCATTAAAATACCAACGACTTTAAGTAATCCTTTTCCTTTCATTAAAAAAACCACCTTTTCAATATATTTGTACAGGAGATATATCCTTGATACAATTATATTGTACAGTAACTTATAATATTTTGCCCTACCCATTTGGATAGTTTTGGCAAAATTACTGTAAATAAAAGGTGGTAAAGTTATATTTTGTTATATTTTAATATAGAGGGTTGATGTAACCGCTTGAAATCATAATAATTGCAAGCTGAGCAACACTTGAGCATCCGGTTTTTGAAAGCAGATTACCAATGTGATATTTTACTGTATTTTCCGAGATATAAAGCTCCGAGGCAATCTCTCCTCTTGATTTATGCTTGCAAATTAATCTGAGAATTTGCATTTCTCTTTCAGTAAAAGGAGTTTCACCCTTTGGCAAAGGAATTGTTTTGGGTTCAGGAAAATATTTTTCTCCATTGAGCACTTTTCGTATTGTATCAATAAAAAATGTCATACTTTTGCTTTTATATACAAATGCGTCTGCACCTGCCTCTTTAGCACGAGGAGAATAAGATATTTCATCAAAGCCGCTCATAACCACTACCTTAATATCTTTAAAATTCTGTTTGATATTTTCCGTAGCAACAAGTCCGGAGGAGTAGCCCTCTGTGCATACATCTAACAGTACAATATCCGGACGTAGCCTTTCACATAAAAGCACACAATCGTTCGCATTTGCACTTTCACCAACAACGCAAAAATCATCTTTTTTCTCAAACATTGCTTTAAAAGCTTCTCTGACAGAAGTGTGGTCGTCAACAATCAATACTTTAATCATAGTTTTCACCCTCCTTTACGGTTAACTCAACTGAGAAATGCGGATATGGTGTAACACTGAGGGTTCCACCGAGCATTTCTGCTTTATTTTTAAGTCCGGAAAGTCCTGTGCCAAGTTGGATTGTAGTACAGGTATTTGTTCCGTTATCTGTGATTTTAAGAGAATTAATGCCATCCTTGCTCTTGATTTCTGCACGCACTTTTGTGGCAAGTGAATGTCTGACCGCATTTGTACTGCATTCTCGTATTGTTTCTACAAAAAGTGCGGCTATATCATTATCATACGGCATTTCTCCGATTATTGCAAGCTCAACACCTATTGATGACATTACTTCTTGCAGGAGAATCAGACTTTTATCAGATACATTTTTTTCATCCGATAATATATCTTTCATTATACTGTTACAGAATTTTTCAATAGCGTCAGCGTCTATATTATCATCTTTATTCTGTAATCTTCGCAAAAGTACAGAAAGCTTTTGTCCCAGTAAATCGTGCACTCTTGTGCGTATCTGTAACAGAGCACCCTCTTTGCATGAGGTTTCAAGATTATTTAGCTGAAAATTCAGTTCATTACCTTTTTGAACAAGTCTTGCTTTCAGGCTCAATAGTTCCTGCATTGCATTCATCTGTTCTGTAACATTTGTGGAGGTAATCAGAAAGTATGGTTTTTTCTTTATATACATTTCGGTTTGTTTAATCATATAATAAGAATTTTTAACTTTGCAAACTGTTTGCTGATTTTGTGTGTTGGAAATATTACGGATTTCGTTTATAAACTTTATTCCGCTTGTAAATTCTTTATTAAAAATCTCCGTCATCAAATTACTTATGCAATGATTTGCAAGCAGAATCTGCCCGTCATTTCTGCAAAATAAAATTCCTGTATTGAGCGCGTCTATTGATTCCTTTACAGAAAGCGGAGTTATAGTGTTTCGTTTTAATTTACTTGTTTTTAATATTAAATGTACACTTCTTATAATAAACATTATCAGTGCAGTAAAAAGAACAACTGTAAATGTACCGTTTGCAAGATTATTTGCAAATGGCAGCAATGGCAGAGCAAAGCATATTGATAATGTTATGTGTGCTTGCTTTAAATAAACAGCAGTTGCAATAAGCATAATTAAAAACAAAATGGATGCTATGTACCCAACAGCTAAATATTGTTCGGGATAATAAATTGATATATTAGTTTGGTAATAAATGCAGGAATATATATAACCATAAATAAATTGCAGCAGTATTACGGAAAATTCAAATGATAGTTCGCAAACATATTTAAAACCTTTTGCTCCACTGTTAAATTTGTATATAAATGCAAAGCATTGCATACAAATGCCTGCAATTATCAAGATACAAACTAAAATTCGCACAAATTCAGGATAAAAATAAATGTAATTCATTGCTTTTCACCACCCTTAAGCAAAAGCCAAATGCCAAGGTTATCGTCATCATTTTGCTCGATGATTTTACCACCCGATTTTTCAAGTGAAATCATAAATTTTTTGTCAAAAATATTACTGTTGATTTTCGTTGAGCTAATCACCTTTATAGAAATTTCCTTATCGGATATTTCTGTGTGAGCAAATATGTATTCGCATTTTGTTTGTGTTGCTTCGTCAAGAATGTTGTACATAAACTCATACATAAGATTTGCGTGTTCAATGTCAAGCTTTTTATTGCCGTTATTGGTGCAGAGCAGCTTTACTTTGGAATATTCTGCAAAGCTTCCGAGTTCGTCTATATACATACTTAGCTCATCAGAGGAAAAATATTTTTCCTCAAGAGCAATAAAAAACATATTACACCTGCGTTTTATGTAGCACAAAAGTAATGCGGCTTTGACAGTAAGCAGGGAATTATTGTTTTGATTTTTCATCTTTTCAGGTAAACGGGAAAGCAACTTGAGTTTATCGGAAATTTCACTCTCAAGACTGTTGCAAATGTCTATTTTTTCCTCGTTTTGTAAGTATTTTCGCCTTGCTTTTTCTTCTTTTCTGATTAAGGCATTGGTTGCCCTTAGCTTTTCTACAGTAGTTTTAGTATTTGAATACATTTTGTTCAGCTGAGAAATATCGTCCTGCCAAACAACATATCCGCCGGAAATTTTCTTGCTGAAAAGCAGTGTGTTCTCATCAAGTTTTATTGGATTTTTACCGTTAATAATGCTGTCTTTTTGTTTATCGGTAAGGCAGTAGTCGAAATTTGCGGTAATTTCTTTTTCAAAATAATTGTTGAGAATTTCCATTTTAAGCGGTGAATTTTTAAAAAGATTTTTGTATTTTGTGTTGGTGGGAATAAGACTGCTGCGCAAGCATACTTCCATAAATGCGAGAATAATAAATGTGATAACTACCGTCATATCACCCTCAAAGGCAAACGGCAGACGCATTACATAAGCAACAGTATATAAAAAAATCAAAAGGAAAAAAGTAACAGGGTAAAAAATATTTAGCTTATTCGGACTTTTTATACTGCGTATTATAAGCCACAACAATACAATGAAAGTTTGTAATCCAATGCACAGCATAGATAAATAATATACAATGCCGTAGGTGTATTCAGAGGAACCGTTTTCAATTCCGTTATAAAACGAAAAAGCAAGCTGATGGTAGTCATTTGTGTATATCAGACATAGCAGAAATAGTTCAACCACTATAAAAGGCAGAATCCGCAGCGGTATGATTTTGTTGCTGCTTGGTTTGTCTGTTACGCTTGTTAAATATAACAGACCTGTTGCTATACCGAATTGAAAAAGATAGTAGCTGTACCAAAGCTGTCTTTCAATCATCGGAGAATTAATTTGCCACTTAATGCACCTCGCTGTAAGCCATAGAATAAGCATTGAACCGATAATAATAAAAGATAATTTAACCCTTTTGTTAATTACTCTCAAGCCAAGCACAGCTATCCACAGCACTGTTAATGTAATGAAAAATACTGCTGACAAAATATGCTCTTGTCCGTCTGCCGTTGAATATCTGCGTTGCTCAAAAACTGTTCTCCTCATCTTTTTAATAACATTTGTTGATTGCTCGTTAAAGTGCCGGTAATCGGTATAAATAACAGCGTTAGAATATTTTTCTTGGGTAGGATACAGGGGAGATGCGTTGTTATATGTTCGCAAGTCATTTTGATTTATATTATTGCAGAGATTGTTTTTAAAACATAGTGGGTATGGTGAAAGTATTCCTTGCACAAAAGAAAGAGTACCATCATTTGGAATAATAATGTCTATATTTTTGTTACCTCGTTTTAGTTTAACAGCCTGTGTATCAGTGCAGATCCATATTGGAAGTTCAGTATTGCTGTTGCTGAGTCTGCCGTTTCTTTCCATTTCTTTCAGGTAATTAATGGCATCGTCAAGACGGTAATTTTCTTTTTTAAGCGAATAGCCGATTGATGCGGTAATGTAATTATAATAATCTGAATCTATATAGATTTTTTCTTCAACACCTGCAAGAGAATTAAAGCTGTTTATGTTTTCTTTTACTTTGCCTGTGTCAACTGCTATTACTATCGTTGTGATATAATGTGGATACCAATAATAATGCCCGCCACTATCCATAAGGCTTTTTGCAAGCAGTTCATCAGCTTGAGCAGCATAACCGTTATTGATATTATCTACTGCCGAACTTTCGGATATAACTAAATTATATTCATCATTATCGCATTTTAATGCATTAAAGTAATCCTTGTTATTGACTGAAATGGTCTTTATATGGTTCATACAACCGTTAAAAAGAGTACAAAGCAAAATTAAGAGCATAACCAAAATTGAAATTTTAATCTTTTTGTGCATTACTTCACCGCCTTTTAGCTTTAAATTAATTTTATTGTATGCAAAATTTTAAAGTTACATTATTATGAATAT
>OHLH01000211.1_pt1 | contig 42024 bp, 53 predicted proteins | sample 1569061 | NCBI WGS metagenome assembly OHLH01 (sample SAMEA3879603, study PRJEB24766) | human gut metagenome | biome: human-associated habitat; feature: feces | place: USA | collected 1985/1987
AAGGCATTCCGAATCTGACGCACATGTCGTCAGATTCGGTTGAAAGCCTATGGGGTTGCGGCTCCGACCCAACCCCGGGTTTTTTTGACAGGCTGACGACGCCCCTTTATGGAGCGGCGTTAGAGTATCAACGGATCCATAGGAATTTTAGGTGTTGCGATTACAGATGATTATATTCGCTTGCGTCGCTAAGACAAAAAATAGTTTTCCTGGGGAAAATGCAGGGTAAGGGGGAGCTTTAGCGTTAATTGTTTTCCCTAATAAAGCTGTTGCGGGCGCAAATCCGCATCCCATCTATATATATGGGATACAGTCAAAGCAGGCAGCCCGAATTCCTAGGCATCCAGCTTTTCACTCACAAAGCGGATATACCTCTATGGTGTAGGCGCGTCCCCGGCTAGGGGTATCTTTTTTCACTCGTCCCGGCAATAAGCCTGATTGCTATGCGGATAATGCATATTGTTTATGAGCTTCTTTAACCCTGTTCCGCAAACAATTCGCCCTTTTTCAGATGTTCTGCAAGCTCGTTAGTATGGGTTACTACCAGACGCATTTATTTAACTGCCGGGCGCTTTCTTTGAGAATTGAGATACCCTGCGCCATATCTTCATCCAAATTTCCGGTTGACTCGTCGGCCAGAAGTCGGGGACCTCGCTGGCCAGCGCCCGCGCGATGGCCACCCGTGCTGCTGGCCGCCGGAAAGCTTGAGCACATTTCGCTTTGCTTCTTCTCTTGTAAGACCTAATCGCTCCAAAAACGGCATTACAGCTTTTTTCGAGGTCGGCCGGACATTTTCCCGCGGGGTCAAATAATCAATCAGGTTATAGCTTTTAAAAACAAAAAGAACGTATTTTTTGCGATTACGCCCCAACCCTGTCTTTCAATGTCCTTCCCAACAAGTAAAATGCTGCCGCCTGTGGGGCAGTCTAATCCGCCCAGCAAAGAGAGCAGCGTTGTTTTGCCGTACCCGGACAGGCCGAGAACCGCATACATCTTCCGCGTATACTGCTCCATTGTATGAGCCTTACAAAACAAGCGGCGCCAATATATAGGGGGATTTTATATTGTTGCATGTATTATCACACTAAATTTGGGGAAAAATAGCAAATGACACCATTCTGCATAAGCAGACGGGATTCTTTGCAGGATGCGATTTTTGCGCCGCGAATACTTCTATTTCAGCAAAGGAGGACGAGCTATGGAGTTAACCGGTATTAGGGAACAGGGCGTATTGACTATCCGGCTTAAGGGGGAGCTGGATCATCATAACGCAGAACAGGCCAGAAATGGTATAGATTCGCTGCTCAGCGATAAGGGAATAAAGGAATTAATCCTAGATCTCTCAGGCGTTTCGTTTATGGATAGCTCTGGCGTCGGGGTGATTCTGGGCAGATACCGGCTTTTGTCGGGCAGAAGGGGTGTAATGCGCGTAACGGGCGCTTCAAGAAGCATAGAGAAGATATTGAAGATGGCGGGCGTCTATGCGCTTCTTGAGCGCAAGGCGATATGAGGGGGGACGATATGTACGAAAATGAGATGCATTTGAGTTTTGCAAGCAAATCGCAAAACGAGGGGTTCGCGCGCATGGTTGCGGCCGCGTTCGCCGCCCAGCTTGATCCGACGATAGAGGAGCTGACGGATATACGTACGGCGGTCAGCGAGGCTGTCACAAACGCAATTATACACGGATATGATAACAAGCCTGGAACCGTGTTTATGGATTGCTATATACGGGGAGATTCCATATCATTGTCCATACGCGATCTGGGAAGGGGAATCGAGGATATCGACCTTGCCCGGCAGCCGTTTTATACTTCAAAACCGAATTTAGACCGTTCTGGTATGGGGTTTTGCGTGATGGAAGCGTTTATGGATACCGTTGACGTTCAGTCCGAACCCGGCCGGGGTACTACCGTGACGATGAAAAAGAGGATCCGGGTGACAGACAATGCGTGATTCAGCGCCGCTGGAGCATGAACGAACGCTGGAACTGATAAAATGCGCCCAGGCTGGGGACGACGAGGCCCAGGAGCTGCTTGTGGTGCATAACGCCGCGCTCGTAAAATCAATAGTAAAAAAGTACATTGGGCGCGGCGTTGATTTCGATGATCTTTATCAGATCGGATGCCTCGGCCTGATAAAGGCCATACGAAACTATGACGCGACGTATCAGGTCCGATTCTCTACATACGCCGTGCCTATGATTATGGGTGAGGTCAAGCGCTTTTTGCGGGACGACGGGATGATAAAGGTCAGCCGTTCGCTCAAGGAGCTGGCCACGCACGCCGCTGCCGCACAGGAAAAGCTGGGGCTGAAGCTTGGCAGGGAGCCGACGGTGAACGAGCTGGCGCAGGATTTAGGCGTTGAGGTCGATGAGCTTATTATGGCAATGGAAGCCTCACGCCCGCACATGAGCATTTATGAACCCATATATGGCGACGACTCGGAATGCTCGATGCTGGATAAGGTCAAATCCAAGACAAACGCAGAGTCCGAAATCGTAAACCGGGTGCTGCTTAAGGAGCTGCTGGGTCAGCTGAACCCAAGGGAAAGGCAGCTTATCATGCTCAGGTATTTTGAAGATAAGACTCAAGGCGAGATTGCGAAAATATTCGGCGTTTCGCAGGTGCAGATATCTCGGCTTGAGGGTAAAATTATTAAAAAGCTCAGAGAAGCGGCAACCTAAGGGCAATAAATCGCGCCACAAATTATGGAGGCGTGCAATTAAACGTTGCGTTCATAACACTTTACGCGCATAACAACGTCAAAATATACTATTGACCCGCTGCGGTGAATACATGGTTACGGTGTTCCGCGTCGGGAAGCATGCCAACATGCGACAGGCTCCCGTTAAAATGCATGCACGCGTGGCCGGACATTTCATTGCCGGCAACCTGATCCTCTCCGTGAGGATGCCCCTGCAAAGAGGCGGCGATGAGCCGGCCTTCAACCGTTAAAACCACCGGCCTTTTATAAAAGCTTGAGTCGGTATTGAATATTTCCTTAAAAACAGCCGTGTCCGAAGCGCTGGCGCACTCCATTTCGGCATGGTTTTCACCGCCGAGATACACCATAACAAACTGCTTTCCCGTATTGAAGTCTGTTACTGTATAGCCTGTCCCCACTGCAAGCGAGTCCTTAAGCTGACCCCAATCCACAAGCTGGCCCACGACAGCCGGCTCGCCCTGAAGGGACGGCCCTATCGGGATTTTTACGTCTTGCGCTATCGGTGCGCGGACCGCGTTTTGAGAAAACAGCACGGCCTTACTTTCCTCGCCCATGATACCGTCGTTAAGCAGAGAAGCACCTGACTGGAATTGCTGAAAGCGTTTCGTGGCGTCCGCGCTCATGGACTGGAAGCGCCCCGTCGCCTTATAATGAAAATACCCGAGTTCGCGCAGCCTTATCTGCACCCTCACCACAATTTCGCCCGTCGCGTTGTTCGTAAGCGGATCCGTATCCGATACGTCAACGGCGTATGCGCCGGCGCAGTAAAAGCAGCATAAGCATATTGTTAGCAAAAAAGCGGTTAACCTTTTCATGCTTCAACCCCTCGATTCATACAAATAACCAACAGGTGCAGCGTCGCCGCGCCTTAGTTTATATTATACCACGCGCGCCTTGCCCGGGGCAATTTTTGCTAGGTTTAATATATTCTAAAAAGAAATAGAACATCAACAAATAATGGAAATTACGGAACATAAAGGCGTAACCCGAATGCCTTGTAGTATGCTATAATCGTGAGGGAAGGTGATAGTATGCGTTGCAGTTGCCCGAATTGCGATTTGTACATGGTCCAGGTAGAGCGCGGAATAAAAAGCGGGTGTAAATGCCCGGCCTGCGCATACATTTGCCGCGCCTGTATGGGCGGCGGCGTTCCTCCGCTGGAGCGGGATGAAATTATTGCCGGCTATACGGACAGGGGGAATCCTGTGAGGATGGGAAGCGATGAAAGTATAAAGCGCACTCCGTTCATTGAGAATAGGTGATATTTTTCCTGGGGTTCGCAGGGGCCTATGTAATTGGCCTAATGAACAAAGCGGCCCGCGTACGCGGGCGCTTTTAACCTCGGTAAAACCGTTTCGTATGCTGCCCTGTAAAAATAAGGGCTATATTATCGTGCCAAGCCTCTTTTTTGGCGCGAATATACTCTTATTTTGCAAGCATATGTACTTTCTTTTTTGTCCGCATTGTGATACAATCTTTAAGGCGCATTGTCGCTTTTTTATCAAACGTTTAGAAATTATGTGTAGTATCAAGGAGGTAACAATTCATGGCCAACGCAAACGGTGCCCGCAAGGAACAGTTCGAGCAGTTGGACGCTGTCATCGCCCAATGGAAGGATGAGCCGGGCGGCCTTCTGCCCATTATGCAGCACGCTCAGGAACTGCTTGGCTGCCTTGACGAGGAAGTTCAGGCCTATATTTCCGAAAAAACCGGAGCGCCCGTAACGACGATTTATGGAATCGCTACGTTTTACTCCCTGTTTACGCTTGAGCCGAAGGGCAAATACGCTATCGGCATGTGCATGGGGACCGCATGCTATGTAAGGGGAGCCCAAAACGTGATAGATGAGCTGGAGAAACAGCTTGAGATTGAGGTTGGGCGCACGACATCTGACGGATTGTTTACCTTAGATGCTACCAGGTGCATAGGCTGCTGCGGACTTGCTCCGGCGATGATGATTAACGACGAGGTTTACGGCAGGCTGTCTCCGGGGGATATAGCGGGCATTATTAACGAGTATCGTCAAAAAGGCTGATAAGCCCATGATGATGAAGGATATATCCCTGCATGTAATGGATATCGCGCAGAATTCCATAACGGCCGGGGCAGGAAATATTCAAATCAGGGCCGCTGTAGATAGAAGCGGGGATCGGCTTGACGTGTCGGTTCAAGACGATGGGCGTGGTATAAGCGAGGAAACGGTTAAGCGCGTCGTCAACCCTTTTGTTACATCCCGCACGACCCGCAAGGTTGGGCTGGGAATCCCATTCTTCAAAGCCGGGGCGGAAGCCTGCGGCGGGGACTTTGAGCTTAGCTCACATCCGGGAAAGGGCACATTCATCCGGGCCGGCTACCGCCTTTCCCATATCGACAGGCCGCCCCTCGGGGATATGGCTCAAACCGTGCTGACGCTGGCGGTCTGCAACCCGGCGCTGGAGTTTATATTCCAATACAGCGTGGATGGGAAGGATTTTTGCTTTGATACGCGCCAGATCCGCTCGGCGCTCGGGCAGGACGTGCCGCTCAACACGCCGGAGGTTTATGAGTGGATGCGCGATTATCTTAGCGAGGGCATACAAGAATTAAACGGAGGTATTGATATATGAAAACATTGCAGGAGCTTGAAGCGATTCGCAAGAAAACGCTTGAAGGGATTAATTTACGTAAAGAACACAGCGGAACGCGCGTTGTGGTCGGCATGGCCACGTGCGGTATTGCAGCCGGCGCGCGGCCCGTGCTCGCGGCATTCATGGATGAGGCTGCAAAACGCTCGCTTCAGAATGTGGTTGTCGCGCAAACCGGTTGTATCGGCGTTTGCCGCCTGGAGCCCATAGTGGAAGTATACAAGCCCGACCAGGAGAAGGTAACCTATGTTAAGGTAACGCCCGACATGGTCAGCCGCATTGTTACTGAGCATATTGTGAACGACAGGGTTGTGGATGAGTTTACGATAGGCTATTACGAAAAGCATAATAAATAAGCTGACGCGGAGGGTAAAGCAGTATGGAATTTTATCGTTCTCAGGTTCTGGTGTGTACGGGTACGGGATGCACATCGTCCAACTCACCGGGTATAATCAAGCGTTTTGAAGAGGAAATCAAGAATGCCGGGCTGGAAAAAGAGGTTAAGGTTGTGCCGACAGGCTGCTTTGGCCTTTGCGAAACCGGGCCGGTGGTTATTATATACCCTGAAGGCGCGTTCTACAGCCATATCAAGGTTACGGACGTGCCGCGCATCGTCAATGAGCATCTGCTCAAGGGGCGTATCGTTACGGAACTGCTGTATAAGGAAAGCGTTACCGAGGAGGATAATATACGCTCGCTTGACGAGGTGGACTTTTATAAAAAGCAAAAACGCGTAGCGCTCCGCAACTGCGGCGTTATTGATCCGGAAAACCTTGAGGAGTACATCGCGTTTGACGGATACAGGGCGCTGGCCAAATGCCTTACCGAGCTAACGCCGGACGAGGTGATTGATATCGTCCAGCGCTCCGGCCTTCGCGGTCGCGGGGGCGGAGGATTCCCCACCGGGCTGAAATGGAAATTTGCGCGCCAGCCGGTTAGCGACGTTAAATACGTATGCTGCAACGCGGATGAAGGGGACCCGGGCGCGTTCATGGATCGCTCCGTGCTGGAGGGGGATCCGCATTCCGTTTTGGAAGCTATGGCTATCGCGGGATACGCTATCGGCGCGAAACAGGGCTATATCTATATCCGCGCGGAATATCCCATCGCCGTGAAGCGCTTGCGCATCGCCATCGACCAGGCTCGCAAGGCCGGGCTACTCGGCGAGAACATCTTTGGAACGGACTTCGCGTTTGACATTGAACTACGCCTTGGTTCGGGCGCGTTCGTTTGCGGTGAGGAAACCGCCCTTATGGCTTCGATTGAAGGCAACAGGGGCGAACCGCGTCCCCGCCCGCCGTTCCCGGCGGTTAAGGGGCTGTTCGGAAAGCCGACCTTGCTCAACAATGTAGAGACATACGCCAATATCTGCCAGATTATATTAAACGGGCCGGAATGGTTCGCGTCCATGGGTACGGAAAAGAGCAAGGGGACTAAGGTTTTTGCGCTCGGCGGAAAAATTAACAACACCGGCTTGGTTGAGATCCCGATGGGAACGACGCTGCGTGAGGTCATTTTTGAGATAGGCGGCGGCATTCCCAACAATAAAAAGTTCAAAGCAGCGCAGACCGGCGGGCCGTCGGGAGGCTGTATTCCGGCTGAGCATCTGGATATCCCCATTGATTATGATAACCTCATAGCTATCGGGTCCATGATGGGTTCGGGCGGTATGATCGTTATGGACGAGGATAACTGCATGGTCAATATCGCCAAATTCTTTTTAGAGTTTACGGTTGATGAATCATGCGGCAAATGCCCGCCCTGCCGCATCGGCACACGGCGTATGCTTGAGATGCTCAAGAAAATAACGGACGGCAACGGCGAGCCGGGCGATCTTGAAAAGCTTGAGTCGCTGGCGAAGAATATTAAAGCCTCCGCCCTTTGCGGCCTGGGCCAAACCGCGCCAAACCCCGTCTTAAGCACCATTCGCTATTTTAGGGATGAGTATGAGGCGCACATTAACGAAAAGCGCTGCCCGGCGGGCGTATGTAAATCCCTGCTTAACTATACCATCGACCCGGATAAGTGCCGCGGATGCAGTCTTTGCGCGAAAGTATGCCCGGCAAGCGCGATAAGCGGCCAGATCAAGAGCCCGTATGTAATCGATCAGCAAAAGTGCGTCAAGTGCGGCGCTTGTATGGAAAAATGCAAATTTGGAGCTATCGAACGCAAATAAGAGGGGCCGATTCAGTTTAATATAATGAGAAGCTCAACGGCGCGGTTTATCCGCGCCGAACAACCCCTAAGAATTTTGGGTAAGCGGTTCCCTGAGGGTTTATTCGTGAGCGGCTGCCCCATAATCGCGGGCATTTTTGATAACCTGAGACGGCGCGTACTAACGCGCCGTTTCAGCCTACCAGAAAAACCCGGGGCTGGGTCGGAGCCGCAACCCCCATAGGCTTTCAACCGAATCTGACGACATGTGCGTCAGATTCGGAATGCCTTGCGCAGCAAGGGTTTCTTTGCACGGGGCGCTGACCGCGCCAATGTAAAAGCGCTCCGTGTTAACTCGAAAAACGTGGCGCAGCCACTTTTTCGACACACTGAGACGGCGCGTTAGTACGCGCTTTTTATTGTTACGCTAAGAATGCCTGCGATTTGCATAACAAGGAGGACGGCGTTAAGCATTGCGTATGAAAACAGCAGTAACCAGTGTATCATTGATACAATGCGAGTTCAGCGTTATGTTAATCAATGGCGTTATAATGTTTATTCAACTTAATAAGTTTTATATGAACAGTGCCAGTTCGTTATAATGCGCTGGGCATGTTTTATAAAAAGCGTGGGATGAGGGTAAAGTGAAATAAATATTCTGCAATACGCATAGGTGTGATAGCGCAGGCTATCAACGGAATTAACCTGACGTACACAAACATATTTATAAATATAGAAACGGGGCTAAAAACACTGCAAGTGTAAGCCCCGCATTTGAACAATTACGGCTAAAAAAAGCGCGGTTTACCTATCTTGTAATAAGTAAAGATAATTAAGGGTTAATAAGGATAAACGTGGCGCGGCGGCCCCGGGCAGCTGACATGCTGCGTTTCATAGCAAATGCCGCAAATAAACACATGGCAATTATTCGCGCACCCTATTGTGCGCCAGGCGTGCGTGTGCTCCTCGGCCGCCGACGCAATCGTGGGTACCAGCATGAGTACAACCAGCAACGCCAGGGCTGCGCTTAAAAGCTTTTTCATTTCATAAATCCTTTCCAGTATAATTGACTAATCAGTTAGGGTAAACTTCAGATCTGTGCGCCTGTTCATTGTTAAGGACAGGCATTCATACGCATCACATCCAATCTTTGTATATGATGGTTATCCCGATTTGCAGCTTTATGTAACAAAGTATCTGAAATAATGCAGTGATGTATCTTAGGTGGTGCATTCCCGATAATCAAGGTTTATTCCATTTCCCCGGCGTTAAAGTGATTATCGCGTTAAGAGTATAGCAGCTTCGGTTCTGCGCTGCTCACGGTGGCGTACACTATATGAATAATGATATAAATTACAGATTAATCAGTTCGATTTTTCTCTCCAAGTACGTTGAAATTCCGTATTCTCACCAAAGGTAATCTGAACTATCGATAAGCGGTATATCGAACCTGAAGGACCCCGCCGTGTTTCTTTGGTAAAATCAAGCGTCTGTTTTGGCAATAAGAATTTATCAGCAGTCAGCAGATCCCATTCAATTGAGCTGTCAATTTGATTCTCGCGGCAGATATCCACTCTTACGACAATGCTTTTTAACGGGCTTTTAGAAGAATTTTTAATCTTCCCGTAAATAACCGCTGAGTTATCCTGGCTTAAGTTAAAGCGTAAAGCCTTAAACCGTACCCCTTTGAGTACGAATAAGCCATCCCTTTCCACACGGCCGCTTATGTAATTACCAATAAACAGGATGCTCAAAACAGCAATCAGTGCGTACAACGCATAAGAGCTGTTTAAGAATACGGCCAGTTTTCCCATACCGGGAATATGGCGGACATACGTTCCGAGAACATCCTCTCTTCGTGTTTCATATATATCCAACTCGTCCGTGCCTTCCGCGTGAGTGCGGAAAATCTCTACCTCGCCAATGCGGTCAATCCGTGCAAGGTAGTGGGTTAAGATAATTGACTGACCAAATCGGTCGGCTCGAAACGTTATGATGGTTCCGGGTTCGATAGCCCGCCCTGCGGGAGCGCGCTTAACCAGCACCATCGAACCTGCCGTTATGGTAGGTTCCATGCTGTCCGTAACGATGGCATACGCCTGGTAAGGAAAAATACGCGCAGCAGTATCCGGCGCAAAGCGCGATAACAGCGCATAGCCTAACAAAAGTGCGATTATAATCGCAAACAAGACGTTCCCTGCAATACTTAAACCGCGTTTAACACGAGCTTTTTCTTTTATCATGCTCATAGAACCCTCACATCATAAAGGGTATACCGCTTTTATAATCGGCATACCCCTGATTATTTTCGTTTCCGCTCAGCCAAAGCTTTAGATGGTTTTAGCCGTCGCCTCAGCGTTGATTTCAAACGTGATCGTCTTGCCGGCATAATCGGCAGGATCCGCGTTTTCATCAAGCGTTACTTTTACTGTATAGACATTCGCTTCGGAAAGCGTGACATCGCCTGATGCCGGAACTTCGGAAGCGTCTTGGGCGTTTCCATCAAGGAAAGTGACCGTTATGTCGTTATTGGCAGCTTCAATGTTATCCACCTTGATGTCGGAAGCGGATAGCTTGAGCGAATCAAGGTTTTCCTTGCCGTTTATATTAACGGTCATTTCAGCGGATAATTCTCCGCCGGATATCGCGCCGGCAGGCGCAAGTTCGCCGGTGAAGTTCAGAGTATCAGAAGAAATTTCTACCGTTGTAGCGGATGCAATCGTAATCGCGCCGGAGGAAGCGGAATCGCTGAGCTTATCCCACGTGGCGTAAGATATACCTATGGATGCGACGACCGCCGCGGCAGTGATGAACGAAATAAGTTTTTTGGCTTTCATGTTTAGTTCTCCTTCTAAGAATTATTTTTGCCGAGATATATCTTAACATAATTAATGTAATATAACATATATCAAATTATAATCTGGTTATATAAATTTCAGATAGTAATATACAAAATGTAAATTTTGTAAAAAAATGAAGTAATATACACTTGCTGTTTAACTGGAATAATAGAAGAATTTGCTGTGATTAAGACGAACGCTTTAATATTAACTTGTTTTGAAATTACCCTGCCATTGGATATAGACTATAAAGCGTCGGTTAATTTTCGCATTTGAACGTCAACTCTGGACTGAAAAGCAACTATTGAATCAGTCCCACGCCTTAAGAGGAGGGGGAGCCTGCATATTATAGGATGAGTGTACAAAATTCGCGATATGTAAAAAACGACGTTCAATTATGCATATATGGCCTATGGCATAACCTATATAAAGTATTTATTACTCATGATTTCAATGCACAACGAAGCACAGAGTAAACCGTACCGCTCTGTGCTTAACTTAAACCGCAGATAATTTTTTATGTCGGGTTGCTGCGCTATTTCCTCATACGAGGGCATCCGCAACGGGCGTTGTTATTGGGCGTCATCGACTGCACTATTTCCAGACACTCTCCAAAGCGTTGGAAATGAACGATTTCACGTTCACGCAGGAACCGCAGGGGATTGAGTATCTCCGGGTTTTCCGTAAGCGTCATAAGATGCTCATACGTAGCGCGCGCTTTTTGTTCAGCAGCTAGATCCTCAACCAAATCAGCAATTGGATCGCCTGTGCATTGGATATAGGACGCCGTGAAGGGGACCCCATTGGGATCCGCTGGGTATACGCCGTGATCATGCATGGTATAATACCCGGCTAGCCCCGCGGCCTTTATTTCTTCAATACTGGCGTTTTTCATGCATTGAAGGATCATGGAGCCAATCATTTCCCAGTGCGCCATTTCTTCGGTACACCGAGGTTATCATAGAGAATTTTTTAGGACAGCCGGGGGAATATCGTAATCTCGAAATCATCCGGCGCGGCATGCCAGCGGCCCTTGATTGTTTTTGTATAAACAGCCTTATCCAGCACCTCGCGCAGCAGGTCGTTCTGCGCCTTCGGATTTGACAAATCATGATATGAATCCAATAAATGCTGCACCTTGGGTATGATGTTCTTATATGCTCCCGAGCGGGCTTCCTCCAGCTTAATTTCCTCATTAAGCGCTTCAATAGAGGCTTTCGCCTTGGCTATCTGCTCGCCTAGAATCCGGCTGCGGTTGAGGAATACGTCCACATCGTAAACGCCCTGCTCAAGCAAGTCGTGCAAGCGCTCCATCTGCTTGTTCAGTTTGCTCAATTCGGCCTCAACAACCCTGAGCGTCATCTTCTTTGACGCTAGCGCCGAGGGTGATAGGGTTTCGCCCTGCGTTAAGAGCTTAAGCTTGTATTCCGCCAGCCAGTCGCGTAGCGCGGATAATATGTGCTCCTCAACATAGTGCAGCGCGGAGCTTACATTGGAGCATGACGCGTTAGGGCACATGAGCGTATCCGGCTGTCCGCGCCCGGCGGGATAGGGGCGGCGCACCAGCTTCCGGCCGCACACGCCGCACACTACTATCCCGGCGAGCGGGTTTTTTACGCCTTTTGCACGACCGATAGGGGCCGGGCGGTTGCAGGACATCAGCTTCTGCGCCGCGTCAAAGGTATCCGTTGAAATCAACGGCTCATGCAGACCTTTAACGCATATCCGATCTTCGGGACGCGCTCTCGGGCGCGTAACCGTGATTTGGCCGTCGACCATCCGTTTCACATGGGGACGCGTGTTCCAGCGAATCATACCCGCGTAAACGGGGTTGATGAGGATGTCCCTTATGCTGCTTTCCGACCACGCGCCGCCCTTTTGCGGGGGAATAGCCATCTCGTTCAGGCGCCGGGCGATGAGGGATACGCCAAGCCGCCTGTAAGCGCCGTCCTCTAACGGATATCCGATGGTATACAGGTCGAATATCATGCGGATAACATCCGCCTGCCCGGGATGCGGCTCGAGCGTATACCCTTTTTCGCGCTCAAGCTTTTTGCGCACGTATCCGTAGGGAGGATGGTTGCCGAGAAATTTCCCCTCCCGCGCGGAAGCTTCCCGGCCGCGCTGCATGCGCCGGTTTATCACCTTATACTCCCGGCGTGCCATAAATAGCCCGAACTCAAAATACTCCTCGTCAAACTCATTCGACGGGTCGTAGGTTTTCATGGGCGTGATGATTTTCGCGCCGGAAAATTTGAACGTTTGAGCAACGAGCCCCTGATCCATCGTGTCGCCGCGCGCCAGACGCTCGACCTCCATAACGAGTACGCCGGCCCAGCGGCCTTGTTCGACCTCTGCGAGAACCCGCTGCATTACAGGGCGGGCGGCGATTGTCTCGCCGGAAACGATTTCGCGGTAAATATCGGTTACGTTCAGCTTTTGCCGCCGCGCAAGTTCAAGCAACGCCTTTTCATGCCGAGCCAACGTTTCACCCTCGCCGCGCGCCTCAGCCTCGGCGTCCGCCCGGGATTTGCGCAGATAGATGATATAGTTTTCTTGCGCCATGACTGCCTCCGGCTTTTTTATTGAATATGTTTGTAATGCGTACGGCATTGTAATATCTCAACCCGGTCGCTGACTATGCGGTATACAAGCCGGTTTGTTTCGTCAATGCGTCGGCTCCAATAACCATGTAAATCGCCTTTTAAAGGCTCCGGCTTGCCTAAACCGGAATAGCCATTGCGATCGATATCCTGTAACAGCAGGTTTATACGCTTTAGCGTTTTTTTGTCTTGTGATTGCCAGTATAAGTAATCTTCCCACGCATAATCATCCCATGCTTTAATCATCGTCAACCTCAATGATATCATGGATAGCGCCGCCGGTTTCCTCCATGCGTTCTTTGGCGGTTAATAAGCGGGCTTGATTTTCGGCGCAATAAAACGGGTCGGCACGTAAGTCGAACGGAATGCCGTTGCAGCGAACAACCTGTTTGAGAAACATGGTGGTGGCGGCTGATAGGCTTATCCCGATATCGGAGAAAACGGTTTCCGCTTGCTTTTTCAGCAAGTCGTCGACGCGTATGTTAAGGTTTGCCATTAAAATCACTCCTTTTATATTATTATATCCAATCATTCGTAAAAGTCAACACAATATACGTAGATTGCTTTACAAAAGCACTCAAACGGTTAATCCCAGCTTGTGCTTAATAGGCGGAATAGGACAAATTCCGCAACAATATATATGTTAGGAGAGGGGTGAAATCATGGTTAAACCGCCAAAACCGGGCAACGTGGTTAAGGATTATTATCAAGGCAACGCGCACATCAAAATCTGCGACGACTGCTGCCGCGACCAAACGCAGGAAGAGAAAGACGCAATTGTTGACCGCGTGACCCGTATCATAATGATGTATTGCAAGGAGCGGCATGATGCTACGCCCCCTGATGATTCCACCCCTGAAACGCCACGCGGGTTGCGACTATCATAAAGTGATACGCTTTTATTTATTTTTTCTTTCTTTCAATCCACGCGCCTCTCGCGAGATGCGACTCGCAGACCGCCGCCTATTCCGTTGAGATTTGATTTCAATCCACGCATCTCTCGCGAGATGCGATGTTAAATTAAGTGGGGTGCAAAGTGGGTTTTGGATTTCAATCCACGCACCTCTCGCGAGATGCGACCGCAATATCTTGTAACCCACCCCCTATCTTCACAAGATATTGTGTTTGCATAGCGTTTACACAGCATCCAAGCCCGTAAACAATTTGAATTCCGGTGCGAACCTGCCGGCGTTTTTATGGTCGCTTGCGGTTCGCATTACTCGGATTATATCATAACCCCCATTATGGGGCTAGACCGGTTATATATTACAACTATATAGAATCCCAGCATTATTAGTGCCTGGTTATCTCATCCATGAAGCCGGCCGTTATGATACCGCTAGGGAGCGCTATTACAGCAATGCCAAAAAAGGATGATATTATGCTTACAGCTTTACCCGCCGCTGATACTGGATAGATATCTCCGTACCCCACGGTGGTTAGCGCCGTAGTCGCCCAATATATAGCGTCAAAAATACCGTCAAATGTGTCTGGTTCAATATTAAATATAATCAAAGCCGTTATGACAACGTAGAGCACAGCCATAATGAGTACGCTTAAAAGGATGCTTCGGTTTTTCTTTAATACGCGCGAAATAATCTCAAAGTTCTTTGAGTACCGGAGGCCTTTAAATATGCGAGTTATTTTAATCACTCTAAAGACGCGGATTAAAAGAAAAACAGGGTTTATCAACCCAATAGAAGGGAGGATTGCTAACAAATCAATAAGCGCAAAAGGAGTAAACGGATAAACCAAAAATGAAATTAGACCCTTACCCAATTTAAAATCTGCTGTTATAAGCCTTAATAGATAATCTACTATGAATACTGTTACCGTGACGTTTTCTAAAAATATAAGCAATGGATGGGGAGCTTTAAAAAACAAGGGAAGAATACTGATTGCCACAAAAAAAAGAATGATGGTATCATATATTCTACTTGTTATGTTAGAATCGTGTTTATACGGACTTATGATGTTAAAAACAAATAAACGAACTCTTTTCATTTGGTTTTCTAAACCCCTAGCTTCCTCATATCTAGTAAAATTATACATAAATCCTTTAGATGTAGCAATATAGTTAATTGTCACCGATTCTATTGATTAAAAGATTTCATTGCGAACAACGTTACTTTTTGTCGATATAATGGATATATATGCATAAATGCGCATTGAAAAATCGAAAATCAGAGAATGTGTTCCTTGACAAATTAAGCCCTTAAGGGCTTAATTATCAGTTATACCGAGTAGTGTGTGTATCGCATTACGCATCTCAGGATGATTTCGATATTCAGTAATGAGCTGCTTCTCCTTTGCGGACAACGCAATCCCATAGAATATCGGAACAGTGAGTAAATCATCCGCCGACACCTGGAGCGCCTTACATATTAAAACTAATGTATCTGCATCTGGACGATTAATACCGAGCTCCCAGTTTGACACTCTGCCATTGCTTACGCCAATTTGGCTGGCAAACTCTTTTTGCGATAGCCCTCGGAGCTCACGATAATATCTGATTTTTCTGCCTATTTCATATTTCATACCTCAAAATATCACCTCAAAAATAGGATATACGGCGGTTTATCAAAAGTCAATCAAGAAATCCTGAAATATTTAGCTTGACAATCATGAAAATCTTGATTATAGTTAAGGCAATCAAGAAAATCTGGAAAGGGGAGGGAATATTTATGAAAGTATATGAAAAAGTACGAGAGTACATTGATGCGCACCATTTAAAGCAAAAATCAATTGCTGTATCAGCAGGTATCCCCAACGCAACGTTTAATGCCATGTTAAACGGCAAACGAACAATGTATGCCGATGATTTGAGTGCGATATGCAAAGCACTGTCTGTAAGCGCTGATACATTTGTAGACGTTCGGCAAGCGAGCTGAACCCTCTAAGAGGTTAAAGGACGAGTAAGCAATGTAAGGCACGGAGGACGGCATGAAACAAAGGTATGTACAGGTTGGGACAATTGGCATACGCAATCCCGCTAATCGGTACGAAATACATAACGTACCAATATATGAAACCGTCACGCCTGAAATCGCCGAGGATGAAAGTAATGTGCAGACAGACATATCAAAGCTGTTCGCCGCAAAAATGAAGCATTACATTGATGCCGGTGGATTAACCCCTAAAGACAATGAGCAGATGACAAACGCAATATGACGGAGGTAATAAAGATGAAGAAAATACTTAATCGCTTTATGCGTATAATCCTGTACCGCTATCCGTGGGTTAACTGGCCTTACTGCCTTTGGGGGTTGTCAGAGCGACCAACGAGGTAGTCTAGCGAAACGTCAAAGTAGTCAGCTAGGGCAAGCACCATATGTAAACTCGGCTGTTTATTTCCGTTTTCTAGATTGCCGATTGTTGCCTTGGTTGAACCGATATAGCTTCCTAGCTGTTGAAGGGTAAGCTTATTCGACAGTCTGAGATCTCTTAAATTAGTAAAGATACACCACCAGACTAACACAGACCGCATTTGAGGTCAAGGGAGGTAGATACTTGGATACCTTGGATAAAGAGATTAAACCTAGCGATCTAATAACCGCATGGGAAACCCCAGAGAGTTGCCTGAGATGCCGGGAGCACTTATCCCTTGATTGGTCTTATTGCCCGGAGTGTGGGCGGCCAACGGCCGGAGAAGGAGGTAGACATGCAATTGCCAAATCAAGTACGAAGATTTATCGACGACGTCAAAAACGTAGTGTTTTTTCGCGCTGAGGGTACATTGCCCGAGGGGTGCAAGCTGTATGCGACGCGGTATGCGGCGCTGGATGCGGCGCTGGATGCGGCGCTGAATGCGGCGTGGTATGCGGCGCTGAATGCGGCGGGGAATGCGGCGCTGAATGCGGCGCGGGATGCGACGTGGGATGCGACGTGGGATGCGACGTGGGATGCGACACGGGATGCGGCGTGGAATGTGGCGCGGGATGTGGCGTGGTATGCGGTGGGGAATGCGGCGCTGGATGCGACGCGGTATGTGGAGCGGAATGTGGAGCGGAATATGGCGCGGAATATGGCGCGGGATGCGGCGCGGGATGCGGCGCGGGATGCGGCGCTGCTGTCTGTATGCTTGCTGGTTGAGGATACCATCGCGTCTGATCACCTCGCCCATGCGCGAGTGAGCGGCGAAGCGTTGTGGAAGAAACATATATAACCAAGTGCCAACTGAGCAATTTGAGGTTAACAACTTGGACAGAGCAAACAAAACCTCAGAATAAGGAGGGGAGAAACGTGGTTAAACCGCCGAAACCGGGCAATGTAGTCAAGGATTATTATCAAGGTAACGCACACATAAAAATCTGCGACGACTGCTGCCGCGACCAGACGCAGGAAGAGAAGGACGCGATAGTTGACCGCGTAACCCGTATCATAATGATGTATTGCAAGGAACGGCAGGATGCTACGCCTGATAATACCGGTGCCAAGTGTAGGAGATAACAAATAGGAGGATAATAAAATGAGAAATAAAATTTTATGGACACTAAAGCAAATTCTGCCGCTGATGTATGTCAGCAGATACAAGGATGGTGAGGGAAAAGCCAAAGTATCGGTATGGCGGCAATGGATGGGGAAGGTAATTTGGGATACTCATTATAATGTGTATTAAAGCCGGAACCAGGGGGAACGCCGTTCCAGCAAACTACCCCCTGGCCCTGTTTGAGCAAGGTAGACGTGATGTGCGTATAAGTACTGAGCTGAGAGTGGCAGCTGCGCTTAAGTGTACATTAAACGACCTCTTTAACTAAAAAAGCGAGGTGAAAACATGCCAAAACTCAATGAATCAAAGGAAGCAATCGACTGTAAAAAGCTGCGCGCGTCAATACGGTATTATATGGCCTATTATGGAATAACGGCAACGGAGCTGGCTCTGTGCGCCCGTATAGGGTTATCCACGTTATATAACAGATTCAACCGCCCGGAGTGCTTTACCCTTGGCGAGCTGCAACGGGTAGCGGCTAAATTCAAACTGACGTCTGCTGCGGAACTGTTGAAAGAAATACCGATACAAAATCAACAAGTGAGCTAGGAGGATGGAAATGTATTACAGAACCTGTCCGAACTGTGGGTGTAACCTCGACCCCGATGAACGTTGCGACTGCCGAAAGGCGGAAGGTAAGCAGTATAAATTTGAAGAGATCCTTAAACACCGAGGATATAAGAAAGGAGCATACCATGAACGAAAACCGCAATAGCATTATGCAAATGGCCAGTAGGTGCGTTTGGAGAGACGGTGATAACGTTATCCCCTGTATTACCTTATGAAAACGGGTAATTAACCGGCATCAGCCAGTGTAAAGGAGGCTTCTAATGCTAAATAGTGCGCAGCTGCAGGGCAGGCTCACGGCAGACCCTGTACTTAGATATACCCCAACGGGCGTAGCGACTACTAGCTTCACCCTCGCCAGCGACACAGGACACAAAGCTGCGGATGGCAGCAGGATTACGAACTTCATCGGCTGTGTCGCATGGCGTAATCAAGCTGAGCTTATCTGCAAATACCTGGCCAAGGGCCGCCTTGTCGTTGTGGAGGGTGGGCTGAGCAGCCGAACGTACGATGATAAGGATGGCATTCGACGCAAGGTCACGGAAATTATAGTCGGCTCAATACACTTTTGCGACGGTAAGAAGGAAAATCAAGGTGATGTGTCCCCGGACGGCGGCTTTGCCGGATTAGCGGACGAGGGCGGCGACTGCCCTTTTTAACTCAGCCGCCGGACGATAGCCGGTCGGACGGCGGCCGACAGCTTCATTTCCGCGCACATGGAATGTTCAGGAGACGCTAGAAGGGAGGGATACTTATGGCGTGGATTGAAAGCCATCAAGAACTTGCGAGGCACCCCAAGACCAAGCGCCTCGCGCGGATGGTTGGGATACCAATCCCTGCCGCCATAGGACATCTGCATCTCCTTTGGTGGTGGGCTTTAGATTTTGCGCAGGCCGGCGACCTGACTAATTACACATCCGATGACATAGCCGACGCCGCCCAATGGGAGGGCGACCCGGAAGCCTTCACGGATGCGCTCATCGCGGCGGGATTCATAGACCGAGAAAATGAGCAGCTAAAAATCCATGATTGGCATGATTACGCCGGAAAGCTCGTGGAACGGCGGGCGAAAGATAGAGAACGGAAGCGGACGCCGAACGCCATTCCTGCGGAACTCCAACGGAAGTCCGATGGAAAAAGCATGGATTCCATACCTAACAGTACCGTACCTAACAGTACCGTACCCAACAGTACCGTACATAACCAAAAAAACCAGACGCGCGCGCCTCAAAAGCGCAAGCAAAAAAAAACGCATAACCCGGCTAAAATCCCATTTGCCGATTTTGTCAGCATGACCAATGACGAACATACGTCACTCGTTGCGAGAATCGGAGAACAGGGAGCGGCTCGGTGCATCGAAATTTTAGACAACTACAAAGGCGCAAACGGTAAGAAGTATGACAGTGACTATCGGGCAATCCTGAATTGGGTTATCGGGCGGTACGAGGAAGAACAGGCAAGAGGAGGACCTAAAACGGGTAGTAAGGCAAACAAGCCCGTTTGTAACTACCAACAGCACGGGTACAAACCCGAAAACTTGGCGCATATCGGCATAAACCTGTTTGAGCCGGATTCAATTTCGGGAAGCGCGGAGGTAAACGGATGACCGCGTTTAGAAAATCCGTTAGGAATTGGAGGTTATTATGACAAACAGATACAACCCAAGAAGAAACGCGGAAGGTTATCCGGATCCTACGCATTTTGAGGCGGAGCGTAACATAAGGGCGCAGGTATCCGGCAAGAGAGCGCGTATATCCGGAATGCAATTTGAGTTGATGATCTCTACATCGTGCGATTATTACCGCGAACGAGGTCTCGCCAAAATTGAGAAAACTCCTGAGCCTATGAAGCCGCTTGGCGCTAAAAACCAAAAGGGTCAGTTCGTCGCTTGTTATACAAAGCAGGCGCAGCCTGACTATGGAGGCACTCTACGGGGCGGCCGAAGCGTCTACTTCGAGGCAAAGCATACCGACAGCGACCGTATTGAGCAGCGGCGTGTCACCGATGAGCAAACCAAAGACCTTGAAGATCACTACAAGCTTGGGGCGGTGACCTTCGTGCTGGTGAGCTTTAGCCTCTGCGACTTTTACCGAGTGCCGTGGCGCGTTTGGCGCGATATGGCCGATAACTACGGACGCAAGTATATCAAACAGGTCGAGCTCGAGCCCTACGAGGTGCCGGCCGCGGCCGGCTATATTAAGCTGCTCGACGGCATCAACATCCCGAATGAGGTGAGCCCATGATCCCACTCCCTCACAAGAAGTATAACGTCATATATGCGGATCCGCCGTGGGGATACCGCAATAAAGGCACCCGCGCGGCGGCATTTAAGCACTACGACACCATGACAATTGAGGGCATCAAGCATATTCCCATCGGAGATATAGCTAGCGATGATTGCGCCCTCTTTATATGGGCAACCTTCCCGATGCTAAAGGATGCGCTTGAGGTTATTGAGGTATGGGGATTTGAATATAAGACGGTTGCTTTCAACTGGGTAAAACAGAACAAAAACGGCGAGGGCCTGTTCATGGGCCTCGGTAACTGGACGCGCAGTAACTCCGAAATATGCTTGCTGGCTGTTAAGGGTAAGCCAAAGCGTATCAGCGCTAGCGTCCGCAGCGTCATCCTCTCCCCCGTCCAGCGACACAGTCAAAAGCCCGCGGAAGTCCGCGACAGGATCGTTGAGCTGATGGGTAATCTGCAAAGGATAGAGTTGTTTGCGCGGGATACTGCGCCAGGATGGGACTCATGGGGAAATGAAACGCCTGATTGATCCCGATTTAGGATGATAGAGGAGGCCTGTAAGATCATGAACGATACACCGATAACTAATAAAATAAAAGCTCGTTTGCGGCGTTACACTGATATGCTCCGGGACATCGACAACCAAGCGGAACGTCTCGACCGCATGGAAGCGGCCATTAATTCACCGCCTGGGCCAAATCTGTCGGGTATGCCGCGACAGAAGGTTGGCGCAACTGACAGAGTAAGCGCGGCGGTCGTAAGGAAGTTAGAGCTCGAGGATGATATTGCGCAAGCCATTGAGGCGGAACGCAAGGAGTCCGCCGCCATTGAGGCCATGATTGCGCAACTCAGCGATCCTGATGAGCGTGCAGTCATCCGGCTGCGCTACTTCGACCGGGCATTGTGGGATGAAATTACTAGCGTCCTGTTTGGCGGCAAGACTGATTATATCGAGCGCTTGGAGTCTTATCAAAACAGGACGTACAAGCTGCATGGACGGGCGCTACTGGAGCTGGCCGCCATATTAACGGCATCTGAAGGAGCGGCAGTAAAAGGAAGTAATGGGAAGTAAACTCCATTGAAAAGCAGCCGATCCAATGCTATCCTGTACAATAACGAGAAGCTGTATAACACTCGTTTAACGCAGTAAAACTTGTATGCCATTAGAGCTACGTGCATATCATGCGCGGCGGCGTAAAAATGGAAAAAACTTACTCCAAAATATTTTATTAGTATGGTATAGTAAATAAAACTATTCACATAGTTGCTTTACCACCTAAATAATCTATTTTGGAGGCTGGAAATATGGAATGGGAGCTATCCGTTAAAGAACAGAGCTTTGATCGGGCTGGAATAACGAAGGATGCTGCCGAAGCAGTATGCGAGTACATTTGGAATGGACTTGAGGCAGGAGCTACAGAAGTGACCGTTGATTTTATAGGCGGCGCACTTCGAGAAGCCCAGGCAATTCGTATTATCGATAATGGTAGTGGAATCAATTATTCTAGTCTTGAAGATACTTTTGGAGCTTTTCTGGCATCCCCAAAATTGTCGCAAACAATAGCTATCAAGTCACAGAAGAACAAAGGCAAAGGGCGATTTTCTTACATGGCATTAGCCCAAACTGTAAGATGGTCCACAGTCTTTCGAAATCACGAAGGTAATCTCTTTAGTTATCAGATTACTATGAATGCGGCAGCAAAACGTTCATTCAATACATCTGCGTTGATACCTGTTCAAGATATAAATACAGGTACAGTCGTTGAGATTCCGATTTCTTCGGCACATATTGAAGAAGAATTGTGCTATGAGAAAATGAAAAATAAGCTGCTTGAGAATTTTTCTTGGTATCTATATTTACAGCGCAAAAGGAGGGTTAGAATAGTCTACTTTGGTAATGAAGTGGATTATTCCTCTCATATTGATATGAATTTAAGCAAAGAGAAAGAGATCACTATCCAAGGTCATCAGTTCCAAATAGATATTGTTGTTTGGAAGGATCGCGTTGATAATGGATCGAAAGTTTATTATGTCACTGATGATGGGAAGTTAATGCATGCAGAATCCACCAAGTTAAATAAAAACAAGGTGGAGTTTTACCATGCTGCAGTAGTCAAGTCAGCTTATTTTAAGGATGTAATGTGGTTTGAAGAACCTGTTGTTACTCTATTGCCACAAGAACAGCGGGATATTATCAATGAGGTTAGAAAAACTGTAAGACAATTATTAGATGCTACATTGCATGAATTTTTAGAAAGAAAAGCTGATGAGCATATTAAAGGAATTTATAAGCGAAATATTGCGCCGCATTTTAGCAATGATGAGTATGGTCAAATTCGGCGTAGAGATTTTGAGCGTGTTACTAGGGGATTATACTGCGCAGAACCAAAGATATTTTATAAACTAGCCCCAATACAGGAGCAATCATTGCTGGGCTTTCTAAATCTGTTACTTTCATCAGATGAGCGGAATAATATCCTAGAAATTGTGGGTCAAGCGGTCGAATTATCATCAGATCAGCGAGCTAAATTTGCAGACATTTTAAGGCGCACAAAACTGGAGCATGTCTTAGATCTTGTGGATTTGCTGCGTCGCCGAAATGATGTTATTGCTGAGCTGAAGAATATTGTATTTGATATGACTCGTTTTGCTAATGAGAGAGATCATATTCAAAGAATCATTGAACAGAATTACTGGTTGTTTGGAGAAGGTTATCAGCTGGTTACAGCCGATAAAGAAATGATGACATCTCTTAAGAATCTCGAAGATATTACAGGTGTTACGTACGACGACGAAGTGATAATGAGCGATAAAGATCGGAAGACACGTATGGATGTTTTCCTATATGGAAGTCAATGTTTGCATGATGGAAAGAAGGAATGCTTGGTTATAGAGTTGAAGGCACCATCCATAAAATTGACGACGACCGTATTTGGACAAATCGAAAAGTATGCAAATACGATCCGAAAAGAGCCCCGGTTTTTAAGTAAAGAAAGAAAATGGCGCTTTATAACTATAGGAGGGATAGTGCATGAAGATGTAAAAGTTAAGTTTGATAATTTCTCCCAGTTTGGAAAGCTGGGACTTGCAAATATAATTGATGGATTTGAGTTATTTGCATTAAGCTGGGATGATGTTTTTACTGCATTTGAAAACAGACATACATTCCTGCTAGACAAGTTGCAAACAGATTTGAAAAATACTGTTCAGCTTGATGAATCGGTTCATATTCCATCTAGAGAAACGGTTGACAGAATTACTGATCAACTGTTGCAAACTAGCTAGTATTATAATTAAAAGTCAAAGCGACGGTTTCTACCGCCGCTTTATTATAATTATCAGCTATTACAAAGCTTAAAATAAAGTGAGTTTTGTATACTTTGGAGGAGGTGATGTTAATGCCCCGAGGCGACATAACCATGCAGATAGAGAACTTCCAAAAGCTCAAAGATACAGTTATTGAAATCGACAACGCCGGCCGCAAAGCGGTCAAGAATACCGTCAAGGATCTAAAGGCTCGCGCACCTGGTTGGATAGCAAGCGAGGTAGTGGGTGTATACAACATCAAGAAATCGGAGATTACACCCTCCCCCAACAAAAGTAAGAAGCTGAAGAAGATGGCCGGAACCATAAAAGTCGCCGGTGAAACTATCGAGGAAATGACTATTACTTATGAGGGTAGAATGCTTACGCCTATCCACTTCGGTATGACGCCAAAAGTCCCGCCGGCGGGAAGGAGCTATACGCTAAGAATGCAGGTCATCAAGGGCCAAAAGAAGGTTATTGGCAGATACAAGAACACACGTACCCGGGGCGGCCCTTACTCTGACCGCTCGCACAATATTCTTATTGGTACAGGTAACTCCATGAACTATATACCATTCCAACGTATGAGCCGGCAACGCAGTGACTTAAAAAAATTCACAGCTATCTCTGTCCCGCAGATGATAACAAGCGAGATGACCAGTAATAACATAATGGCCAAACTCCAGGAAGAAACTGTTAAACGCTTCCAGCACAATCTCGACCGGGTGCTCAATAGATAATAAAGGTACTGTGAATAACCAAAAATGCCTGTGGTGCTGGTGAGCCCAAAAAACGCGCAGACTGGAAATAGTTTTTTGGGTCCGTTTCGTTTCGCGGGAATATGGCACGGCCCATGAGTTGGCATTCAGAGAGGAGAAACATCATGCCGAACAACAATGCCAAGCACGTTGACAGCAAGATGATAGCTATTTTGTTCGGCGTGACAGCCAGAAGGGTGCAGCAGCTTGCCGCCGACGGTATAATAGACGCCGTGCAGTATAAGCCGTACCGCTTCGATCTGCTCCCGACGATCCAGCGCTACATTAAATACTTGAGCGATAAGGCCAACGGCAGAGAGGCCGGCAGCAAGAAAGATCTTGAGACAGAAGGCCGTAAGCTGGAAGCCGAGGCGGACCTAAAGCGCAGTAAGGCCGACATGGCTGCCCTCCAGCTCAAGGAGCTCGAGGGGAAGATGCACCGCAGCGAGGACGTCGAGGACATTATGACCGACCTCGTTTTCACAATCCGATCTATGCTCACAGCTCTGCCCGGTCGATTGGCCGTGGATGTCGTGGCCGCCGCTTCGGCGGCAGAGGCGTCCGAGATCGTCCGGGCCGAGGTCTACAAAATCCTTGAGGAGCTGGCCGGTTACAAATACGATCCCGAAGAATATACGCGGCGGGTAAGGGAGCGAGAAGGTTGGAGCGATGTCTCCGATGACGAGGACAGCTAAAGCCGCAGCCGCGAAACTGAACGCAGCGATCTCGGGGGCCCTGAAGCACTTTAAGCCGCCCGAGAGTCTGACAGTTGACGAGTGGGCCGACAGATACCGCCGCCTCTCGCCCGAAAGCTCGGCCGAAGCCGGCCCGTGGCGTACCAAGCGCACCCCATACCTCGAAGAACCGATGAAAGCTTTCACGGATCCGAAGGTGCGCAAAATCGTCATGGTCGCAGCGTCTCAGGTCGGCAAGTCTGAGCTCGAACTCAACATCATCGGATACATTATCGATCAAGACCCGGGCAGCATCCTCTACGTCCACCCAACCATCGAGGACGCCCGGAAGTTCAGCCGGCTGCGCGTTGCCCCAATGATCCGCGACAGCAAGCAGCTCAAGGCCAAAGTCCACGACGTAAAGGCGAAGGACAGCGGCAACACCATCCTCCAAAAGTCTTTCCCCGGTGGGATGATGACGCTCACCGGCTCGAATAGCGCCTCGGCGCTGGCCTCCACTCCCGCCCGCTATATCATTGGCGACGAGCGCGACCGATGGGCCGCGAGTGCCGGCACTGAGGGCGACCCGTGGGCGCTGGCCGAAGCCCGTCAAGCGACCTTTTATAATGCCAAAGCGGTTGAGGTCTCCACTCCAACCATAAAGGGCGCCAGCAACATCGAGACCAGCTTCTTAAAGGGCACACAAGAACGATGGAGCCACTGCTGCCCCGAGTGCGGGGAGTACAGCGAGATCTTGTTCGATCATATTAAGTTTGAGCCGGAGGCTACAAGGGTTCGCGGCAAAAAGACGTGGAGCCTGAAGGGCGGCGTCTCATGGGCCTGCCCTGCCTGCGGCTGCCTGAGCTCCGAGGAAACCATGCGACGGCAGCCGGCCAAGTGGATCGCAGACAATCCTGACGCCTACGAGAAGGGCGTGCGGTCGTTCTGGCTGAACGCCTTCAGCTCCCCGTGGACATCGTGGGAGAAGATCGTGCTCAAGTTCCTCGACGCGCAGAGCGACCCGCAGGAGCTAAAAGTCGTTTACAACACGCTGCTCGGTCAGCTATGGGAAGATCGTGGCGACCTCCCCGACGAGGACGCCATGCTTGCCCGGCGCGAGGACTATGGCACCCGAGCGAACGGGATTCCCGTGGAGCTGCCCGACGGCGTACTGGTGCTCACCTGCGGCGTCGATACGCAAGACAACCGCCTCGAGTACGAAGTGGTCGGTCATGGCAAATATGGCGAGACGTGGGGCATCATCAAGGGCTACATCATGGGCCGGCCGGACACCCCGGAGGTCTGGCAGCGCCTCGACGACGTCATCGACCACGTCTACAAGTTCAAACACAACCGGGGCCTTAAGATCTCCATCACCTGCGTCGACTCCGGCGGTCACTTCACTCAGGAGGTTTATGAGGCCTGCCGGGCTCGAATCCACAAGCGCGTGTTTGCGATTAAAGGCAAGGGCGGCGACGGGATCCCCCTCGTGGCGCCGCCCTCGAAGGTGCCGATCCGCGACAACAAGCGGATCACCTGCTGGCTCTACACCATCGGCGTCGACGCCGGCAAGGCTGCCATCATGGCAAATCTGAAGGTGCAGGAGCCCGGGCCGAAGTATTGCCACTTCAACCGGCATCCCGACGCCGGCTACGATCTCAACTACTTCAACGGCCTGATGTCTGAGCGGCTGGTGCTCACTCACACCAGCCGCGGCGACCGCTGGAAGTGGGAGAAGCTGCTCGGACATAACCGCAACGAGGCCCTTGACTGCCGCGACTATGCGATGGCCGGCCTAAAGATCATCAATCCCGACATGGACGCGGTCGAGCGTCGGCTCCGTGGCCTCGAGGAGCAGCAGGCGGCATCACAGCAGCAGCGTCCTCGGACAAAGCGAAGCCGAGCCACCGCCCTCGACGACTGGTAAGGAGGACACCACACCATGAAATCACGCACAATCATCGAGTCCGAGCTGGCCACAAAGCGGGAACGGATCGCCCTATATCTGAAGCGAGAGGCCGAAATGCTAGACGGCGGCGTCCAGAGCTACGGCATCGGCTCCCGCAATCTGGCCCGCTACAACACCGACCTCGGAGCAGTACGGGCCGCCATCAAAGAGCTCGAGGCTGACATCGAAACCCTCGAGGGCTCCCTGAACGGCCAGAAGCCGCGTAAGGCCGTGGGGGTAGTCCCCCGCGACTGGTAAAAAGGGCCCATTCGGGGCTTTTTTCATAGGCAGACGCGCCGGGAGTTTCCGCTCCTTTTCTCCCGGCGCGTCTGCCATCTTCATGAGAGGAGGTGAGCACCATCAGCAATAGAAAAAACAGAAGCCGCCCGCAGGGCAGCAGGCAGCAGCCGCGACCCGTCAACAAGGGCTACGGAGACGCCGGCGCAAGCTGGCACAAGAAGGCGACCAAAGGCTTCAGGGCTATGAGCGGCAGCCCGAAGGAGGACATAGACGCCAACAACATGACGTTACGGCAGCGCTCGCGGATGCTCTACATGGCGGCACCCGTGGCCACCTCTGCTATTAAGACCAACCGCACAAACGTGGTCGGCGTCGGCCTTCAGCTCAAAAGCCGGATCGACCGCGATGTCCTCGGCATGGATCAGATCGCCGCAGATGAGTGGCAGGCCAAGGCCGAGCGGGAGTTTGCATTGTGGGCCAGCCGTAAATCGGCGTGTGACGCCACCGGCGTCAACAACTTCTACGCCATGCAGCAGCTCGCCCTCGCTTCGTGGCTGGTGAGCGGCGACGTCTTTGCCGTCATCAAGCAATACGAGCCGACCCCTCTCATGCCCTACGCTCTGCGGATCCACCTCGTCGAGGCTGACCGCGTGGCTACACCTACCGACGCCGGCATGCTCACCACGCTGCTGGCGACCACCGGCAAGGCGGCCAACGGCAACACCATCTACGACGGCATCGAGGTCAATGCCAGCGGCATGATCGAGGCGTACCACATCCGCAGCAACTACCCCCTGGAGATCGGCACAGCGTCGACCAAGTGGACGCGGGTGCAGGCATACGGAGAGCGCACCGGCCTCCCGAACATCCTGCAAGTCATGGAGAGCGAGCGCCCGGATCAATACCGCGGCGTTAGTTATCTGGCGCAGGTCATCGAGCCGCTGCTTCAGCTCCGGCGCTACACCGAGAGCGAGCTGACGGCGGCCGTGGTGGAGTCCTTTTTCACCGCCTTCGTCAAAACAGAGGCTAATCCGGCAGACAACCCCTTCAACGAGGTGGGGAGCTCGCTGCCGGAGGTCAGCCAAGAGCCCAACGAGTACGAAATGGGCCCGGGCCAGATCAACATCATGCAACCCGGCGAGGACGTCACCTTCGCGGATCCGAAGCGACCCTCCAGCGGCTTCGACGCCTTCATGCGCTCCATCTGCGAGCAGGTGGGTGCAGCGCTGGAGATCCCCGCTGACTTGCTGCTCAAGAGCTTCAACAGCAGCTACTCGGCCAGCCGCGCCGCGCTGCTGGAGGCGTGGAAAGCCTTCAAAATGCGTCGTGAGTGGTTTGTCGCTGACTTCTGCGCCCCGATTTATGAAATCTGGATGGCTGAGGCCGTGGCCCGCGGGCGTCTGAGCGCCCCGGGCTTTTTCACGGATCCGGCAATCCGCGCCTCATATCTCGGCGCCGAGTGGATCGGCCCGTCACAGGGACAGCTCGACCCAGTCAAGGAGATCACGGCCGAGATCCTAGCTGTGGGCGAGGGCTTCAGCACCCACGAACAGAGTACCATCCGGCTCAATGGCGGGCAGTGGGACGCTAACATCGACCAGCTCGCCCGCGAGAACGTCAAGCTCGCAGAGGCCAACGCTTCCCTACAAAGAGGGGACACCGGCAGCGCAGCGCCCGTCATGACCGACGCCCTGCGGGCAGAAATTATCAAAGCAATCAAGGAGGGAGACACCCATGAAAGCAAGTAAGACGCCCCGCTTCCATGCAGGGCCCGCCCCAACCGCCCCGGCCAGCAGCCAGATCACGAAGTTCTGGAACATCGCCAGCACCGGGGACGACACGGGCGAGATCCTGCTATACGGCGACGTCATGAGCAGGCAGCCGATCGACTGGTGGACGGGAGAGCCGGAGCCCCGCCTCTACATCACCCCCGAGGGCTTCCTCGAGGATCTGGCCGCCGTTCAGGGTAAGAGCAGCGTCACCATTAAGATCAATAGCTGCGGCGGCGACCTCTATACCGGCATCGCTATCCACAACGCCATCAAGGGCCTGAGCGGCACCAAGACCGTCATCGTGGAGGGCATCGCGGCCAGTGCGGCCAGCGTCATCGCCTGCGCGGGCGACGAGGTGCAGGTCTATCCCGGCAGCATGGTCATGATCCACGGCGTCGCGGGCCTGCTTTACGATTACTACACCCTCGCAGACCTGAAGAAGTTGCAAAAGGATTTTGACGCCAGTGAGCGGGCCATCGCGGAGATCTACCACGCCAAGACCGGCCTCGAGGTCGATCATCTCCGCGGCATGATGACCCGTGAGACGTGGATGGTCGGGCAGGAGGCCGTCGACAACGGCTTCGCCGATACTCTGCTCACAGACGAGGGGCCCACCGCCACCCTGAGCGCTGACAAGATGGTGCTCCTCGTGGCTGGCATCCGGCACGACGTCGGAGCCTTCAGGCGCATCCCGGGGACGATCCCCGTCAGCAACAGCATCCACGCCGCTCCCGCGACTGGAAATAAAACACAGTCGGCGGACACCGGCGGCCAAAAAGACAAGGAGGCACAGCACAACATGACACTCGAAGAAATGAGAGCGCAGCATCCCGAACTCGTGGCTCAGATCGAGCAACAGGTCGCCGACGCTGCCAGACAGGAGGCAGTCGCACAGGAGCGGGCCCGCCTACAGGCCATCGAAAGCATCGAGGCCACCGTGGGCGATGCTCAGCTCGTCCGCAACGCCAAGTATGGCGAAACCCCTTGTACTGCTGAGCAGCTTGCCCTCAAGGCGATGCAGAAGCAGGCAGCCCTCGGCACCAAGCACCTCGCCGACACCGCTGCCGACAACAAGGACTCCGGCGCTGTTGGAGTGGGCGCCGCACCCAATGGCGGCGAGGAAGGAAGCGAAGCCGACGACAAGGCAAAGGTGGACGCCATCGTCGGCATTTACAACGCCACCAAGACCAGCAAGGGAGGTAAAAAGTAATGACCAAGAGACTCGACGAAAACCTCGGCTCCGTGGACTATGACGGCCTGATCATCTCCAACGAGCCCACCGCTGACGTGTTCAGCGTCACCATCCGGAAGGGCGCAGCAGCCGAGACCCTGAAGCGCGGCACCGTCCTCGCCCTATCCGGCGGCACCGCCGGCGACGGCAAAATGGTCATCCTCGGCACCGAAGCGGCAGCAAATGAGACCGTGACGGCCAACTGCGTGCTCTGCGATGACACCGAGATCGGCACCGGCGCAGATGTCACGGCTCTGGCCTACCGCACCGGCCACCTCGCCCGCAACAAGTTGATCGTCAAGACCGGCTATACCATGACCGCAAACGACGAGGAGGAGCTGCGCAAAGGCGGCATCCTGCTCTCCGACGCGCTCAGCTACTAAGAGAAAGAGGACAACATCATGCCTTTTAACTTCTACGACACTCACACGCTGCTGATGGCAGTCCAGCAGCTCACCCCGCCCGTCACCTTACTTCGGGATCGCTATTTCCCAACCAACGACGCGAGTGACGTCTTTGCGACCGACGACGTGCTGGTCGAGTACCGTGACGGCACCAAGAAGCTCGCGCCCTTCGTGGCCCCCCGCAAAGGCGGCGTCACCATCTTGCGCAACGGCTACCACCTCGAGCGCTACACCCCGCCTTTTGTGGCGCCGAAGCGCTCCCTCACCATCGACGACCTAAAGAAGCGCAGCTTCGGCGAGGCTCTCTACACGCAGCTCACCCCCGAGCAGCGCCAGCAGGCCCTCATCCTGAAGGACGCCGACGAGCTGGGCGAGTTCATCACCCGCCGAGAAGAAACGATGGCCGCCGAGACCATGCTGACCAACGGCTGCATCATGAAGCACATCGCCGACGATGTCGACGAGGCCGACGAAATGGAGATCCGCTTCTACTCCGGCGGCGCCAACCCGGCGCAGTACGCTCCGACGATCAAGTGGGACGCAGCCGGCGCGAAGATCCTCGACGACGTGGCCGTCATGATCCGTATGCTGACCAGCCACGGCCTGCGTGCTGCTGATCTGGTATGCTCTCCAGACGTGGCCGATACCATCGTCAACAACGAGCAGATCCAGAAGCTCCTCGACAACCGCCGCTACAACCTTGGCGACGTCGAGCCCGAGCAGCTTCCTGACGGCGCTGCCGTCATGGCCCGGCTGAACGTCAACGGCCGCATCATCAGCGTGATCTCCTACGACGAGACCTACACCGACGACAAGAACATCGACCAGCTCTACATCCCGTCCGGCAAGTGCGTCCTCACCGCTCCCGGCGCTGGCCGCACCGCCTACGGCGCCGTCTCTCAGGTCGAGCAGAGCGACGGCGAGTTCCACACCTACGCCGGCCGCCGCGTGCCGAAGTATGTGAGCAGCGCCGAAGGCAACAGCCGCACGCTGACCATCTCCAGCCGCCCGCTGATGATCCCCAACAACAAGAACCCGTTCATCGTTGCGGACGTCCTGACGGACCGAACGCAGCAGAAAGGAGCAGAGCATGATCCAGATTATCAAGGGCACCTTCGGCTACTATAACGGCCGCAAGGTGATCCCCATCACTGAAGCAGACGGCCCTCAGAAGTTCAATCCCGGGCTGGAGGCCCGTCTGGTCAAAAAGGGCATCGCCAAGTATATCACGGCCCCCACTGCTGCTCAGCCCGAGGCTCCTGAGAGTCCCGACCGAGCCGGCGCTCCTGCGTCGCAGGATCCTGCGGCGTCTGAAGGAGATCCCGAAACCCCTGACGGCAATCTGCCCGAGTACAACGAGGACATGAAGCTCGACGACCTTAAGGAGGTCGCCAAAGCCTGCGGCGTCGACGCCTCTGCCATGCGCAAGAAGGCCGACGTCATCGCTGCCATTGAGGCAGCGCAGCAGGCTGGCGACGGCGATGATGAGGAGCCCCCTCAGCTCGGCGCCGCTGATCCTATTTAGTGGGCTTCAGCTTCAAGGAAATGGCCGCCAGAGATCTGCGCACCACCTTCCTCAATCTTGAGGAGTTCGGGGAGGAGCACCGGGTCGAGGGCAAGGCCATCACTGCCGTGATAGACGAGAGTGCCCTGAAGGAACGCCAAGGGGGGCAAGAGCTGAGCGTCGCAGAGTCCTCGCTGCTGCTTTATGCGGCGTTCGAGGATCTGCCCGCTCGGCGCCCGGCGGGCGAAGGGCTCAACGTGAACGGCCGTGAGTATATCATCAACGACTGGAGCGAGGACATGGGGATCGCCACCATCGCCCTCGGCCAGACCGTGACCATGTAGGAGGTGCCGCCATGTCCATCGTCAACAGCATCGAGATCGTCAGGGAGTGGCTGGACTCCAATGTCTGCCCGCTTGTAAAGTTGAAGCTACCCGACGATAACGCCACAGACGCCTCCTATCCCTACAAGCTGGTACACCCGGCCGCTTTATCCCTGTATGTCCCTTCGAAAGACAGGACACCCCCGAAAGTCGCCGCGCCGATCCCGTCGGTCTGCGTGCAGCTATCTCAGGGGGAGGACGACTTGATCACTCACACCCGCAGCATCAGGGTCAAGCTATGCTTTTCTGCATGGGATCCCGGCTACCACGGGCCCGACATCTTCAAACCTCTGGGCGACGGCAGCAGCATTTATATCCAGCAGTACAACAAAGCCTACTTCATGAAAAACGGGGAAGGCTGGCGCGACGCATGGAGTTTTGTGGACACGGCGCTCAGACTGATCGAAAACGCCGAATACATGGGCGACCTGCGCGTCATCAAGGAGCAGGGCATCACTTTCGGCCCGGTCTCTGAGCAGGACGCCGTCCCCGACTTCTATCCCTTCTGGTTTGCGTGGGTCGAGTTCTCCGTCGAGGAGGCGCTGACGCGCAACCCCAAAAACTACAATCACCTGCTTTAATTATAAGCACAGGAGGATAAGCACATGGCAAACGAATATCTCTACGGCGCCTACGGTCACATCGGCGATACCGTGGCACAAAGCGCCGTTCAGGCAGGCACGACGCCGGTCTACATCGGCACGGCACCCGTCAACCTCGTGCGCGGCTTCGGCGACGCGGGCATCATCGACGAGCCCGTCAAGATCAGCAATCTGGTCGACGCGCAGAAAAAGCTCGGCTATTCTGCCGACTGGGGCACCTTTACCCTCTGCGAAGTCATGAACGCGCACTTCAACAACCCGCTCGGGAACATCGGCCCGATCTACGTCATCAACGTGCTGGATCCGGCAGAAGGCAAGCACCGCAAGGAGGAGCAGACAGCCAAGGCCATCAACTTCAACGGCGGCCGTGCCGAGTTCGCCAGCACCACCATCATCCTCGACACCCTGACCGTCGCAAAGGCCGAAGCATCTGCCAGCAACTACGTCGAGGGCGTCGACTACGCGGTCGACTACAACTTCACAAAGGGCACGGTCATCATCACCAGCTTGAAAGAGGACGCGCAGCTCACTGGCACCCTGACGCTCAGCTACTACGAGGTAGACGACACCACCATCGCGGACGCGGACATCATCGGCGGCGTTACCAGCTCCGGCGAATATAGCGGGCTCAGTTCCATCGCCCTCCTCTACCCGGAGCAGTTCGCGGTCTGCAACCTGATCGCAGCTCCCGGCTGGAGCCATAGCCCCGCGGTCTACAACGCGATGATCGCGGTCAGTCAGAAGATCAACGGCCACTGGGACGCCTTCGTTTTGGCAGATCTGCCGCTCGTGGACGGCTTCAACGGGCAGGCGATCGACACCATTGAGAAGGCGATCGCGTGGAAACAGTGCAACGCCTTCAATAGCGAGCGATCGAAAGTTTACTGGCCGCAGGCGCTCGACAACCTCGGAAACGTCTACCACCTGAGCACACTGGCGACCATCGAGCTCATGAGGGCCGACTTCAGCCACGGCAGCGTACCGATGGAGACCTGCGGCAACAAGGCCGTTCCCGTTATCAAGCAGTATTTTGGAGCCAACACCACGAACAGGGGCTTCGACCAGCAGACCGGGAAGGAGCTGACGCAGAAAGGCATCAGCACCGTGGTTGCGTGGGCGGGCGAGTGGGTATTGTGGGGCGACCATACGGCCGCCTACACCTTCGGCGCCGAGGCAGACCCCCGGGCCATATTCGACGTCTCCATGCGTATGCTCATGCACATTACCAACAGCTTCCAGCGCGAATGGAGTCCCAAGATCGACGAGCCCATGACCCGGGCCCTGAAGGATCAGATCATCAACCGGGAGCAGGAGAAGCTCGACGGCTATGTCAGCATGGGCGCTCTGATCGGCGACCCGAAGATCGTGTTCCTCGAAAGCGAAAATAGCACAACGGACATTATGAACGGCGACTTCAGATGGGACATTGCAGTCACTCCGACCCCGCCCCTCAAGTCTGCGACCGTTTACGTCGCCTATACGGACGCCGGCTTCTCCGTTTACTACGAAGGAGGTGACGAATAATGTGGCTTGATCTGAAAGGCCCAATTCTTGCCAACACCGTCTACGTCGCTGGCAAGCTCGTCGCCAAGGATGTCACCATCTCGCTGCCGTCGGTAACTCCCGTGACCGCGGACTTCAAGGCGATGGGGACGCTGACCATGCCACTGCTCGGCCAGATCGAGGCTATGGAGGCATCGATCACAAAGGTCGGCATCGACCTCGGGCTCCGTAGCCTCGTGAAGTTCGAGAGCAAAACGATCGAGTTTCGATGGGCGCAGGATGTCAAGACCAACGACGGTAAGACCAAAACCGAGGGCTGCAAGGCGTTCCTCCGGGCAACACCCAAAACCATCCCAGGGCTATCCATTGACCCCGGCAACGCCAGCGAGGGCGAGGTCACCTTCGCCGTGAGCCGTTACCAGCTCTTTGTTGCTGGCTCCGAGTATTGGCTCATTGACCAGCTCAACCAGATCATGCGGATAGACGGCGTGGACTACTGCAAGGACATCCGCAGCCTGCTCTAAAATGGGGACGCCGCCCCGGCGTGGGGCGGCGCTTCTCTTTATCGAAAGGAGACGAAACACATGGAAAAATTGGAGCTCAGCACCCCGATCATGATTAACAACAAAAAGGTCAAGGGGCTGACCTATGACACCGACGCGATCACGGTCGGCCTGTTTGCAGAGGCCGAGGCGAGGAAACTGCGGGCCACCACCGCCAAGGCTAGCGGCAGCGCCGGCGCCTTCGAGCTGGACTACTCGCTGCACCTCTACCTCGGCATGATGGCGGTCGTGGCGGCCAACCCCGAGATCGACATCGCAGACCTTGAGCGTATCACCGGGCCCGACGTCATGGCGCTCATGAGGATCGGAAGAAATTTTACTACTTCGAGGTCGGCGGCACACTCCGAGGGAAGCAGCTCAGGCGAGGGCTCAGAGACTACGCCAGAGCCTTCCACACCTCTGTCCGAGACCTCGAAGGCAGGCTCCTGACGGACTTCCTGACGGACTACCGGGAGGCGGTCGAGGACGCCGAGGCCGAGCGAAAGAAGGCGCCCAAGATCCCCACTCCCAACTATAAAGGCAGTAAGTGAAGGAGGTGACGCGCATGGCCGGCAACAATAAGACATTACAGGCCGTCGTGAGCTTCGCCGGATCCGTCGATCCCTCGCTCGGGAGGGCGATGGAGAACGTCACCGGCCACCTCGATAAAGTCAACTGGAAGGCCGTGGCCGTCGGCGCAGCTGTGGGCGGCATCGCAGTCGCAACAGGCAAGGCGGTCGTGGAGGCTGGCAAGTACCTCAAGGATCTCGGTAGCGCCTTCGATGGCGCTGCCGATGCTATCCGCGTCGGCACTGGTGCCACTGGCGAGGCCCTCGACGATCTTCTGGAGGACTTCGACGCCGTATATGCCAGCGTCCCGACCAACATGGACGACGCAGCGCAGGCGGTCGCAGACTTCAACACCCGGCTCGGCCTGACCGGCCCGGCCTTGCAAGATATTTCTAAACAGGCCATTCAAGCCAGCGGCCTGCTTGGGGATGACCTCGGTGGCGTGATCGAGGAGTCAAGCCAAGCCTTCCAGCAGTGGAAGGTCGACACCGAGGACATGGGCGGCGCGATGGATTACATCTTCAAGGTAAGCCAGAGCACCGGCATGGGCTTCACTGACCTGATGACCGATATGCAGAAGTTCGGTCCTCAGCTTCAGGATATGGGCTATTCATTCGAGACGGCTGCGGCCCTCATGGGCCAGATGGAAAAGGCGGGCGCCAATACCGAGGAAGTGCTCGGCGCCATGAAGAAGAGCGTTACCGCACTCGCCAAAGAGGGCATCAGCGCCAGCGACGGTCTCGCCCTATACTATGAAAAGATTCAAAATGCGGGTAGCGCCGCAGAGGCGGCAAGCATCGCGTCGGAAATCTTCGGTGCAAGGGCGGGCTCCACAATGGCCTCGGCCATCCGGGACGGTACGCTGGCCGTCGGAGATTTGACCGCAGAGCTCATGGAAAACGGCGAAACCATTGCTGGAGCTGCCGACGACACCTACGATTTCACGGAGCGGCTTCAAATTATGAAGCAAGGGCTCAAGGTAGCTCTGAAACCCATGGCAAATACCATATTTGATGGGCTCAATAATTTCATGCCCGTGCTCCAGAAGCTCATGGAGAAGATCGTACCGGTTATCGGGAATGCAGTTGACGCAGCCATGCCTTTCGTTGAAGACTTTCTAATGGGAGCAGCCGGTTTACTTGAGGACGTTCTGCCGCTAATAGCAGACTTGACAGCAGACCTTTTTCCTGTATTCAACGAACTTATTGAAAATTTACTTCCGCCTGTACTTGAACTGGCCCGGGCATTGCTTCCCCCACTTATGCAAATCGTGCAGGCAATACTCCCGCCGATCGCGGGTTTACTCGCAATGGTGCTTCCCATGATAACGCAGATAGCTAACGCTGTGCTGCCGGTTATTGCAAACTTAATCGCGGCATTGCTACCGGTCATTACGCCGCTATTGGATATGCTTTTGGAGCTTGTTAACAGCGTTATTATGCCGCTTATGGAGCCGATAACGATGTTGGTTAATGCCCTGCTGCCGATTATGACGCCTGTTTTAGAAGCTATTAACGCGGTACTCGCGCCATTAGCTCCTATCTTACAAATCATCGGAGAAGTATTAGGGATTATCATTGGTGCTATCGCAAAAGTGGTCGGCTGGATAGCAGAAGGGCTCGGATGGCTAGTGAATCTGATCTTTGGAGGGAGCGATGATACCTCAGCCGCTGATAAAGTCAATGGCTACGCGACCGGAGGATTTACCAAAGGTATCAGTATAGCGGGTGAAGATCCTCGCTATCCCACTGAAGCGGTTATCAGCTTCAATCCTGCTTACAGGAGCCAAAACCTCACGTATTGGGCTAGGGCCGGACAAATGCTCGGCGCAACCAATGAGGCAGATGATATATCTCTTATCGGCGGAAGCGGTGGTACATCGGTAGTCTATGACCTTAGCGGTCTTTCATTCTCCCCTAAAATTGAAATAAGCGGAAATGCAGATGAAGAAGCTCTAATTAAGAAATTACGGGATTTGGAGCCGGAGTTCATTGACTTTGTGCTCGAAGCGCTTAAGAGAAGGGAGGGCGGCGCTTATGTCACAGCGAGCAATTGGCTATATTGAGTATACAGCGCAAAGCGGGGATACCTTCGATAGTATTGCGCTGGCCGCATACAATGAGGAGCGTATGGCGGCCACCATTATCACTGCTAATTCCAGCCTGTCGGACATCCTGATCTTCGAGGGCGGCGAGCTGGTGCAGATCCCCATCGTGGAGACCGTCGCCACGCCCGACACGCTGCCCCCGTGGAGGAGGTGAGCCTCATGAAAATCCTATACCAAGGCGTCGACATCTACCCGGAAGTCAGTGTTCATCGCTGCTTTCATGATATGTACGGCGAGAAGCAAAGCGACGAGCTACTGCTGAAGCTCAACGACACCCGGCAACTATGGGACGTATGGAGCCCTAAGAAGGGCGATGCCATCGCCATCGAGGACGGAGCGGCCAAGACCGGCAAAATGTTCGTTGAAAGCATTATCAGAGAATCCAGCAGCATTATCTTACGAGCCTATTCCATGCCGCAATTTGTAAAAGAGAGCCGGAGCAAGGCATGGGAGCAGGTCAGGTTCATGCAACTGGCGCAGGAGATCGCCGGCCGGCATGGCCTCACCCTCGAAACCTACGGGGTCATCGACCAAACCTACGACTACGTCGAACAGAACAACCTCCCGGATTTTGCATTTTTTCAGCGACGCTGCATCCTTGAAGGCGCAGCGTTTTTGGTATACGATGGCAAACTGGTCGTATATGACGAGGCTTACGTGGAAAACCAAGCGCCAATCGAAACCATTAATATTACGCCCATGAGCGAATTTGAATACAGGGACGAGACTGCCAGGGGATTTGGGTCGGCTGTGGTTGTAAACGGCAGACTGACGGGCGCCTTTTCAGCGCCATGCGGCGGGGATAAAGCGCTTTACAAGATTATCCCGACAACAGACCAGGTGGAAGCGAACCGATTCGCAAAGGGCATCCTGCGTGCAGTAAATAAAAACGCCATTACCGGCACGATTTGGGTTGAATCGCTGCTGCGCAATTATGCAGCGGGCTCTGTGGTAACGCTGGCGACAGAGGGCGCGAGATCATGGGACGGCCCGGTATTTATCAGCCGAATCCGACACGACTTCGTTAGGTCACGGAGCAAGCTGTACTTCCGCAAACCATTGGAGGGGTACTAAAACAAATGATACAAAAAGGCATGATTTCCTCCCTGGAAAGCATAACCGACCAAAATGGCGATAAAATTACTGCCCGGGTGCTCCCCTGCACTTCTAACGGCATGGTCACGCGGCCGCTAACAATCCCGTGGTGGCTGCGGGGCAAGATGGGAAACCTGACGCCCGGCACCGAGGTTGCTTATGTTATGTTTGAAGACGGCACAGGAATTATCCTATCCCGTATGGATGGTGATGCTCCTGATACTGAAGTTTAGGAGATGATATTATGTCTGTTATGGCGAGATGGAACAGCAAGACATGGGAGGTATCGAGTAGGAGAGTTGCCGCGCTCAACAGTATATCCGCCGGCATAGAACTGGATACTGACAAGGCTGATGATAAGGCTGGTTTTTCAACCAAAGCCCTTAAACCGCAAACACTTTCATTTGATTTTAATCTCGCTACAGTCGCGGGCTGCGATGTACGCGCGGAATATGAATCATGGACTAACATAGTCGGACAATGCGCTCCATTTTTCCTATCCGGTAGGCGCTTCGGTCCTGCCAACTATCTACTAACATCCGTCAGCCTTGGCGACACAATACTTGACGACTTCGGCCGGATACTCCAAGGTAAGATAACAGTCGCCCTCATGGAGCAAGTAAAAGAATCCGGCAGAAAAAAGTCAACAAGCGCATCCTCAAGGGGTTCTAATTCTGGTGACAAACGGACTGCTGGTGTTGCCACGTATAACGAGCTTGGCATCCGAGCGTCAGCATTGAACGTCGGGGCGTCCAGCAGCGACAAGGCTTCCATGAAGCCATACAACATGCAGCTTACGGCGAGGTGATTACATGAAAGCGGGCGGAAACGGCACTCCCGAGACGTGCGTGCAAAACCTACTCAAAACAATCCGCGGCGAGGTTCCTTACGAGCGCATCAAGGGTATTGAACGTACGCTGATAGACAGGCCGAGCAAGCTCGCCGGTACCGAGCTGGCGACCGAAGTGGAGTTTGCAGTGGTAACCTATGAGCCCCGAGTGCAGCTCAGCATCGTCCAGCTGCAGGCTCTGGCCGCTGAGATGGGCGGCTTTAAGATTGACGCCAGCATAGAAAACACCACATAAAGGAGGTGGACACCATGAGCGACGAAGCGACGAACACCTACGGCGAGGACATCCATCTCACCACAATTGACGCAAGCACTATATACAATTCCATCATCACGTCCTTGGAGAAGGGGGCGGGCGAGCCGCTGTACCCCGGGGATGAGCGCAGGATTTACGGCGAAGCCCTCGTAGCCGTGTTTGTTGCCCTATACAATACGATTAACGACGTTGGTAGGCAAACACTTCTACGCTATGCGCGGGGTGAAGTGCTGGACGCCATCGGCGAGCGGCTGGATGTCCGAAGGCTGGAGGGTGCACTGGCAAAAACGACCATGCGCTTTTCTGTCAGTACACCGCAGGCGAAAAACATCATCATCCCCAAGTGGACAAAAGTGACGCCGGACAGCGAAAACTACTTTGCCACGGACGAGATCGCCGTCCTTCAGTCCGGGGCCTACTCTGTGGAGATTCCTACCTCGGCCGTGAGCAACGGCGTCAAGTACAACGGCTACGCCAAGGGCACCATCACCACCCTCGTCGACCTGATTCCCTACATCGAGTGCGTCACCAACCTGACCGAGTCGGCGGGCGGGGACGACGGCGAGCCCTACAACACCGACGGTGACAACCGGCTCCGCGAGAGGATCCGGCTGGCACCGGCCAAGAGATCCACGGCCGGGCCGGAGCTTGCCTATATCTACTGGGCCATGACCGCCGACAGCTCCATCACGGACGCCAAAGCAGTCAGCGAGACGGAAACCGTCACCCGCACCCTCACGGTCTACGACGGCCACGCCTTCATCGGTGGAGACTCCCTTCTTCCTGCAAGCCTAACGGTCAGAAAACATGGAGAAGGCACGGCGGCCGAAAAGGACACCGACTACACCGTGGACTATGCCGACGGTCTGCTGACCATAACGGTCAAAGGCAGCCTCGCAGAGACCGAAAGCCTTGACATTACCATCACCCGCACCCTCGAGGGCTGCGTCAAGATCGTTCCCCTGCTGGAAGGCGGGAAAATCCCCGACGAGACCATGCTGGAGAAAGTGCTGGAAGTGGTAAACGCCAAGGACATCCGGCCACTCACCGACAAGGTGAGCGCCGTGGCCCCGGAGGCCGTGCCTTATGACATCGAGCTCGTCTACTATACTACACCGAAAAACGAGGCCGAGGTGGTGGCGAATGTGGAGGGGACCGATGGCGCGATCGTGCGCTTCAATGAGTGGCAGACCAAGGCCCTCGGCCGGGACATCAACCCCGACCAGCTCAGGCGCCTGATCCTGTCCCCAACATGGGGCGAAAACCTCACCGGCGCGATCCGGGTGGACGTGACGAAGCCGCTGCACACGGCCGTCACCGACACGCAGGTCGCCAAGTTCAGCGGAAACCTGAAGGTCAGCCACAGGAACGTCACGGGGGTGGTCTGATGAAGCTGCACGAGGCTGAGATCCTGAAGCTCCTGCCGGCATGGATGCAGGAGGACGGAGCCAACCGTGGGCTCGCATCCGGCACCGACGAAGTCACCCGGGCGCTCACTGCACGGCTGCGGCTTCTGAGTAGGTGGGATCAACTCGACCAGCTCAGCGAAGCCGAGCTCAATGAAATGGCGTGGGAGCTTAACATCCAATGGTATGACAGCACAGCGCCCATTGAGGCGAAGCGGGCCGTCATCCGCAACAGCGACCGCGTATATGCCAAACTCGGCACCCGCTACGCCGTGGAGCAGATCGTGACCGACTACTTCGGCACCGGCGAGGTCAGGGAGTGGTATCAGTACGGCGGGCAGCCGCATCACTTCAAGGTGCTGAGCGACAACCCGAGCCTCGTCAACAGCAACCTCGACCTGTTCCTGAAGCTGCTGCGGACGGTCAAGCGCCGCAGCTCGTGGCTCGACGCGATCCTGATCTGCCTGACCGGCGAAATGTTCCTTTATTCCGGCATGGCCGTCAGGGATCACACCCAAGAGGTGCACGTCATGGGCAGCGACGAGATCCACATCTACCACGCGGCCGTCGTCCACGACAACAACCGGGAGACCGTCACCATCGGCACCAGCGTCCTCGCTTC